>Ga0214542_1009668_pt1:0-10000 | contig 14754 bp, 6 predicted proteins | sample CNSS1metaG_FD_160096 | JGI IMG/M metagenome (GOLD analysis project Ga0214542, IMG submission 160096) | Root nodule microbial communities from cowpea collected in UCLA plant growth center, Los Angeles, California, USA - CNSS1 | ecosystem: Host-associated > Plants > Roots > Nodule | place...
TATATATATATATTGTGGGGTTTGGTGTGGTCAAGGCGGTGTTGGTCATGGATGCTATTTTGATATCGGGGGAGTTTCTAACGAAAATCATATAGAAGTTACTAACAAGAAATCTAATATGCAAGGCGGTGAGGCTTGGCAACAGACAAAGATTGTCAACATCAATGAGTTCGTGTAAATTACTAACGACAAGAGCAGTTGAGAACATGAAAAAGAAGATATTATGCTGAAACTTTGTTGTGAATCACATTATATGTGAGACTTTTGGTGAAGGGAGAATGTGTTCGTTCGGGTATTAACTAAAGTTTCACATTGAATAACATGAAGAAAGAAAAAGTAGGAAATTACTGTAAAAAAAGAGTTGATCTGAGTGTTATCACCATAACTCAATACATCTCTTGGGCGTATAAGGGACTTAGGTAGTTGTGTGTCATTGAATGTTAGTAATTTTTTGTTTTCAGAAAAATTGTGTGAGAAAGTTTACAATTATTCCATAAAATTGTGTCAGAAGCTTTGAAATGTATTCCAAAAACTTGTATGAGAACGTTTGCACTTATGTCCAAAAGAATTGTACAAAGGTTTACAACTTGTGTTGAGTATTCATGGATATAGGCCATGAGGAGTCAAACCACTTTAAATTTCTTGTCTTTATGCAATAGACACTACAAGGGGAGTTGAACCGAAACTCAGTCTCATTTTTTGCATAACACAAAATTGAAACACTTAAAAGAAAACAAATCAAGCATATTTTATATTGGTTTACTTAAATTCATGGTGAAACGTGGCTCTAAAAGAGGAAGGTGGGTTGAATAGAGCATGTAGACATTTGACAATCATTTTGAACAAACATATTGTAACAACACAATTATTATAAAACTTAAGGCAAAGAAAGATGCACACAATAATTTATATTAGTTCACCTCTACCTAAGGCTACGTCTAGTCTCTAAAGTCACATGCTTAAGAAATTCACTAATCAATACCTTTGATTAACATGAGTATCAACTTCTTTGGGTTATAATGAGTATCAACCTCTCTAGGTTACAATGAGTTTAACCTCTCTAGGTATCTTGTCGCAATCTTTCCCCGAGATAAGGAACTCACAATTTCAATCAAAATTATCTCTCACATGAGAGAGTACAATCACGCTCATATGGTAAATTTTACTATTTGAAGGTAAAAAAAATACAAACTCAACAATAATTTAAATAAAAATAAAAAATAAAACAACTTCCAAATGTGGACATTCGATCAACAAATGTGACATTTGTTTCTCTTCTTCACTGGATGTTGACATCCTATTATAATGCATACCGATGTCCATATCCGGTATTTTTTTAATTTTTTTAATACACTTATCTAATAATTAAAATAAATAAATAAAATAATTAGTAAATCATTATCTTAAAAACTAACAAAAAACGAAAGAAATTATAAATAAAATCTTAGATAAAAAATAGGGTTAAATATGTTTTTGGTCCCTTAACTTTCAGTGAATTTTGGAATTAGTCCATTTTGAAACTTTGGACCAATTTAGTCCTTCATCTTCCGAAATACATGAATTTAATCCTTTGAATCAAATTTTGTTAGATTTATTTGATGTTTCGTACACATTTTAGGATTGTATTTGAGTTGTTTATATTGTTTGACACATTTTTGCTTTAATGTTAAGTCAACTATTATTATGAAATGCGCTTGAAATGTCAAATAAACTTAACAAAATTTGATTAAAAGGACTAAATCCACGTATTTCAAAAGATGGAGGACTAAATTGGTTCAAAGTTTCAAAATGGACTAATTCCAAAATTCACTGAAAGTTAAGGGACCAACAACATAGTTAACCCTAAAAAATATAGTGTCAGAAAAAATAATTTAATAAATATTTATTAAAAAATATCATTTACATAAGTGTATATCCGGAACCAATTCTAAAATATGTTTCTAGTGTGCACTGAATGTCGACATTTGGTTTCAATGAATACTGCATGTCCACATCCGGTATGTACTTCATTATTTTAAAAAAAATAATAATTATTAAGTGGGTTTAATTAAATACTGAATGTCGACGCCCGGTAACCATACAACCGGAAATCGACATCCGGTTCATAACAGTGCACACCAAATGTCCACAGTCGGTATTCATAAAATTCTATGTCTACTTCAATATCAAATTTCCCCAACTAGTACTCAATGACAAAAAATGTATACATCCAGTTTAGAATAATCTTTAGAGTTGTAGGTGTTTTTAGCGTAGGTGTTTTTAGCGGATATCGACATTTGGTTATACAATATAAACACCGGATGTCGACAACCGGTACTTAATTCATTATTTCGTCAACATGCAATGCCATTTATTTAAGCTCAGCAACAAACATGCCGTCAAAATATCCATGCCGTCAAAATAAGGTGCAATGAAGTTTAAATGCTCACTAACTTGTTTTGTCAAACAATAAACAACGAGAACAGAGAGAAATAGAAAGACTTCGGTGCAGAAGGGGGACCATGACAGGTTCAAACAGGGACTACCACGCTGAGGGCTTCGAACAGTAGGGACCACGATGAGCAGAACGTTTCAGAAAAATTCCATTTTGTTTTACAACAAAGTATCTGTTAAGAACATAAGAGATTTGGAGGTGCAATGTTTCCGTTAAAAATATGGTTCTCAGTAACTTCTTTTAATTACCTCAACTACCATGTTAGGGAAGGTTATAATCTTAATAAATACTGACATTTGGGGGTACAAAAGAAGCCATTGGAGGTGCAGGGAGAAGATCCCCAAAAGTTATGAAGTCATAAAACTGATCTTGAAATGAATGACACAACCATACCTCTCCATTAAAATCATATGTATCTAGCATTAGTGCTGTAACTCCATTCTACAAATGAAACAATGATGGAAGAAAAATATAGAGGGCGATTGGTTCTTTTCTCTATCTAATAACAAGTAGGCCAAATATTCAGTTTAGTGTAGGCTTGGGTGCAAGATTTCAATCCAATCCAAAGGAGTCTCATTTTAAAAATGCAAAGAGGATTCTTAAGTATCTGAAATGGAAAATTAATGTTGGATTATGGTATCCAAGTGAATCTAAAATAACTCTTAGTGGTTTTTCAGATTCTGACTATGAAGGGTGCAAATTGGATAGAAAAAGCACAAGTGGAAAAGCTTGATATCATGGAGTAGCGAAAAGCAAGCTAGTATGACACTTTCTACAATTGAGGCAGAATACATAGCAGCTAGTCGTGGTTGTGCTCAAATCATTTGGTAAAGGTACCCTTGTATTATGATAACACTAGTGCAATCAATCTAACTAAGAATCCAATACAACACTCTAAAATCGAGCATATTGAGATAAGACATCACTTAATTCGAGATCATCTTCAAAAATGTGATTGTGAATATAAGTTTGTTAAAACTGAAAAATCAATTGGCTTATTTATTCACGAAAGTATTAGCTCGAGATAGATTTAACAAGCTAAGAACTGAACCAAGCATATTAGACATGAAAAATGTGGTATGTTGTGTTTTTAGCCTGATAATCTTATAAATCCATGCATTGTGTAACGTCCTAGCCGGAAATTACTATTAAAAATAAATAAGAAATAAAATTTATAAAACATCGCATTTATTCTCGTAATTTCCCAAAAACACGGGAAAATTAAAAGTTCAACATCACTCCCGTAGTAATTAAAATCGTACTATTCAGTTATTACAAAACCAAACCATAAAAATTACAAAAGAAAATCATAATAAAACTGAGTAAATAATTTCGTTGTGATCCCCACTCCGTCTCTACGTATCTGCCTGCTTACCTGCATTAACATCTGCTCCCATGTAACAAGTTACATGATCATCGCCACACACACAGATAGGGTGAGCTCATTTAAATAAAACCAACCAATAAAATATTAAATACAACATCAAAACATTTAAACTCGGGTTAGTATTCTTCTCCCTTGTTCCTTACTTCTCCACTTCCAATACTTTCATTAGACGTCTATCATCTCTATACCATTTAGGTGAGATCAATAATCGATCTTTGCTGCACGAGTGTCTACTCGCCCCCTCCGACTACAGGCCACCACCTGATAGTCCACACGTGGGAATAACTTTGCCACAACATCTCACCGTGACACCAAGTGGAGCTCCCCGAAACAAACACAAAGTTTGTAGTTGTTCCAGACTACCAAAACTCTATCAGAATACTCTGAAGAGGGCAATCATCCGAACCTCGCCGTATGAGCTACAACTCGCACACTCCACTGGACTTCCTAAACCACCAGGCTACAACCGAGAGTGGTCACGTGTTACTCCAATACGGGTTACACTCGTAACTGGACCCTAGCTAAAGCCTAGCATCATGAACATCGCCTAAAGTTGTGTAGAAACCTTTCCTCGCGCACCATCACTGAACCAAAATCGCTTGGCGCGTATCTCACGTCGCCAGGCACACACTAGGTCCAAACCGCTTGGCGGGCATCACAGACCGCCAGGCGCCAAGCCCCAGCAGAATCCTCACTACACCATCACCGCCTAGCGGACTCCATCCTGCCACCAGGCGCCTCGCGTTGACAGTAACCACTGCCACTGTTTTGCGACTCTACCACTTGGCAGCCTACTCCACACCACTAGGCATCATACCAGTAGCACAATGCTACTGGTTTTTTGGCACTTAAAACAGGTCCCAATGGACCTCAATCACACAACACACAAAACTTGTAGCACAATTATTGCACTCCGGTCACAATTCCATAACTAGTTTACAAGGCAACCAATCAATAATGCCAATTGTAATTACCAATGTTTCATATACTTCTTAAAATAGTACAAACAGTGTAGCATACCAACTACACTACCTAACAAACATCAATCTTCGTAACAAAAAAAATCATCATTCAATTATAATGTAATACTTTTACAAAAATGTGATTTGTATAATCATCACCCCACTAGCCTGAAGCATATGTATATATATTAATATCATGCTATCTATTCTAATATATATACATACATAATTATTAAAAGCTTATAAAATAAAACATTGCACCAAAAACTAATCAAACTTTAATTATTATTTATTTATTTATTTTATGTCTTATGAATTAAATTAATGTCCCAACCGTGAGTAATTTTATACAAGATAAAAATATTAATGAATCAATATATTATTCCATTAAATAATATGTCCTAATTAATTACACCCAACCCAATTCACGGTAATTGTAAAATGTATGAAAGCTTAAATTGCACATATATATACTTTGTCACTACTGCACACCAATTTTTTTTTTTAATTCACATGAAATAATGAATTTTCATCGCACCTAATATCACAACACCGTACTGTATCCATTATTTCCTCATGCTCCCAAAATAATTTCCATAATAATAATATAAAATCAAAATCTTTTACCATATCATATATAATATACTAATCATTTATATCTATAACCCAAAAGAATACTCCCGCACTCCAAACCACCAAACGCATGCTCCAGACCTTAGAGTTTCCAAACTATTTAACTCCATAAAAGTTCTACATCAAGTTATACTAAAATAAAAACATAACAAGATATCAAACTCAAACACCAATTACTTTAACCTTTATATTATATCTTGTGCCAATCACAAACCACGATTACGTTAATAAAATAAATCATTTCCAACTTGAAAAGGTCAAAACTATTCTAGCTTTATCTACTTAAAACATCGACGCATAAAAAAATACTATGCACTACTATATATATAAAACACCATCGCACGTCAAAATTCTATCACCTAAACCACAACTGTTTTAACACTACCATAAAAAAACTACTCACTTGTATTATAAATAATTATAATCTCATTATTCCATTTATATAATATTAGCACTTCAAAAGTTCCATCACATTCAGTATCATTTGCTGCTTTTTACGTAAGAAGCAAAAATCATAGAATGATCATTAAACCCACTATTCTAAAATTCACTTGTTCATCAGCAAGACCTCACATAACTAAAACATTTTTTTTTCTATACTCAACGAATTTCATAGAGAAATCACTTTCCGTTTTGAACTATTAAAAGCAAATTACAAAACTTCCTCCTAAATAATTAAGCGACCAACACAACTGTATTATAAATCGGGAACCTGTCCACATCAAAATTTGCTATCCCGCTTGTTCATGGTTCAACGAACCACCAAGCACAAGGAACATGAAATTACGCCATGAGACCCACCAAAGAGACAACACACAAACAAGTATAAACACAAAAATACACCTCCCTTTAAAGGTTCTCACACCGAAAAGAAAACCAACGGACCGAAAACAAAAGACATTCAAGCATTTTGGATGTGTTCATCCATCGAAGCAAACAACAAGAATCATGCATCAAACCACAAAAGAGAAAAGAAACAAGTTCAACTTCCCCTAACCTGGTTTCCTTTGCCAAAATTGAAGATCGCAAGCTTTTTCCTTGATCACCAATGGCCTCCTTTATCTTTCTCTTTCAGCCACCCTTGCTGCAATATGCCTTAGGGTTTACGTGCCTCTTCACTTCCATGCTAGTGTATATTTTAACAAAAAGAAAAATCATTTTGTTCAAGCCAAGGTTTGAACCCATTACCCCACAATTGAAATTCAAGTGCACAACCAACTCAACCAAGTCATCTTTCATGCCAATATTTATGCATCTATAATTATCTACACATCACGCTCAACCATCTCTTAAAATAAAACAAATTAAATAACACACAATAGACACACATAGGACTCAAACCCAAGTCCTCTCACACAATTAAGTACTCTCAACCACTTAAGCTAGTACTTTTCCACATTATGAGGGTTTACATTTAATACCATAAAGGTTTCTCTTACTCGCATTTATTAATTAATTATTTATTTAATTAATTAAATTTCACGGGTCTTACACATTGATCTCATTAAAATAAGCTAATGTGTGTATAAAATGTAAATTGTCATAGTTAGGTTGTTGATTTTACAGTTCTATGTGTTGATTTCACTAAAACTGTCAATATTTGTAGAAAATATGGTTTGTCAAATTTTTTAGTTTGTTGATTTTACAAATCTATGCGTTGATTTCACTTAAACAGTATCTGGATATAGGAAGTTCAATTTTGTGATTTTTAATTTGTTGATTTTTCAAATCTATGTGTTGATTCCACCTAACTAGATTCTATGCGTAGAGAATTATGATATGATGAATTTTCAGTCTGTTGAATTTTAGAATCTATGTGTTGATTTCACTTGAACTACATATTTGTATAAACAAATTCAAAAGTTGACTAGGTCAAAGCACTAATCATGTGGTCATGTACAAACTGCTCTCGATAGTTATTGCATCAGTTATGTGTTGCTTTTTCTGAATGCATTGACCATGAAGCATATGTGTTGTGTGATTCCTATGTGCATGCACCTTACATGATCTAAACTGATTGATCTACTCTTAAAAACTTATTGGAAACATAATGCTTTAATATGATATTATAATCTGATGCCTTTACTCTACTTTGGTAACCTAAACAAAATTAAATGAAATAAATCTGCACCATTCAACTAACTAATTATGCATTCAATGTGTTCATTTATAAATATTGCACTTGCAAACATGCATTTGGATCTATATTACTAAGAAATAGCCACATCCACAGTCATCATGCCTCATCGTCAACAACACAATGTTAAATCTAATGAAGAACATTCCACTCCTCCCACTCCTAGCTCCCAAATCACGAACACCTTGGGAAAACTAAATCTTGGTTTGAAGGAAATGAGGACAACATCCAAGTGTTCCTTATAGATATGAATAGGAAGCACATCAACATTCCTAAGGTGCTGAGATACTCATGTCTCAAAATCGAATGGTTTGAAACTCTTCTCTAACAGCTCAAGCATCAAAAGTTGAAGACATTCCTCGAGTTTTCGGGGAAAATATACCCTAACTTGGTGAATGTATTTTTCACCAACTTGCAATTCAAAAATGATGTTCTATTATCCAGTGTCAAAGGGGTACAAATCGAGATATCCAAGAAGGCTTGGAAGGATGTTATTGGACTTAGGCAAATAGGGGTTCAAATGAGGAAAAGTGAAATTGGTGTTGTGGAAGAGTTCAACAAAGTGAAATATTATGGGCAATATTTGAGGAATCTTGGTGCTAAGATCAAGGTGGATGAAAGGCTTCTTGCTATGATTTTCACCAAAATCAGAGTTTCACGTGGAACCAACCACTCTACCTTAAATGAGGGAGACTTGATCCTCATGTATTACATCCAAAACAATGTGCAAATCGACTGGATTTTTGTGCTTTGTGATCACATGTTTAAGGCCAAGAGGCTCATTCACAGTAGAGCCATTGTTAGTGACTAAAACTTCTTTCCTTCATATATAAAGAAGTTTTCACTGCAATCTCATATTCTGTTATATATGGTTTTTATGTTTTCTGCAATGGAGTAGCGTACACAAGCATAGAATGAAGGGGCTGATTGTAGACACAAAAGATTGTTATTTAAGGTAGAAATCGTAACCTTATAGCCCCCAATGCTTATTTCAAAAGTAGTGATATACTACAGCGCAAGGTTACTATGATAGCAACTAAAAATGTTATGTGGTTGGGTCGGTTCTGTAGAAACCTCTTATGCTTAAAGAAAGGGGGTGAATCACAAAGATGTTATATATGGGTTTGATTCTGGTTGAAAATTCTGTGTGTTGGAGATGTAAATCTATGATTGAGAATCCCAAAGATGTTACATGTGAGTTTGGTTATGGCTGAAAATTTTGTTTTGTTGGAGATGTAAAGCTAAGTTAGAACATCATTTTGTTCATGATTGTTTGTATAAGGTTTAAAGCACTCCTTAAGTGCTCATTTTAATTTAAATTAATTCTTTGCTGATAAGAAAAAACAAAGTTTGATAAGCAATTTTTTATAATACATAACATTTTCTGAAACGTTTATTAAAATTTTATTAAGAAACCTATATATATATATATATATATATATATATATATATATATATATATATATATATATATATATATATTTTGCTAAAGACCTCATTTATTTAATTTTAGAGAATGAAATTTAGATTAAATATATTTGAAACAACTCATTTTCATTTCTCATAAATTTTATGTCTATAAAATTTTAAACTTTTTTACACCTTTTTAAAATTTTTGGATTCATAGTCTATTCTCTTCGGGATCAAATTACAAGAGAAAGGATTAGACTTACAAATCAATTTTAGAAACTAAAAATAGTTAGACACTATAATGACAAATTTAGATACCAATTTACAAAATTAAAAATTATAAGTTACTAAAATAGTCACTATTATAAATAAAAAATCATAATTGGTCACTACATTGATCACTAGTTAATTAGAGACCAATTTAGACACCAAGTCATTTTGGTAACTTAAACCTAGGTAGCTAAATTTTAGTGATCAATTTCCTTTTGTAGCTAAAACCATGGTAGCTAATTTTAAAGACCAATTTAGTTACCAATTATAATTTTTATTTATAATAGTGACTATTTTAATAACCAAAATTTTTAGTTTTTGTAAATTAGTGTTCAAATTGGTTACTATAATTACTAATCATTATTAATCACTGTTTTAAAGTTTAATCACTGTTTTAAAGTTTTTTTGTAGTGACGATAAGTCAATTGTAATCTTATTTAGGTAAGTTTTTGGTATATATATATTTTCTTTATTTTTTTCTTTCGTAAGTATAATTTTTATATTTTATTTATCTAAATCAACTACCAAATAAGAACTTTTTCGTGTCAGCAACAAAGGAAGATGTTTATTTTATAAATTAAAGTTTTGGAAATTTTTTGGAAGTATTTAGAGATTTTTCCACTTTAAAAGTCGTCTTTAGCCGTAGGAGTTGTTCTTGCCATATAAGATATCTCTACATATGAGAAGAAATACGTGAGAATTGTCATTGTATCTGAAATATGTATGAAGTTGATATTTTTTAGTTTTTGCATATTTTGTTGGAGGGA
>Ga0214542_1009669_pt1 | contig 14754 bp, 9 predicted proteins | sample CNSS1metaG_FD_160096 | JGI IMG/M metagenome (GOLD analysis project Ga0214542, IMG submission 160096) | Root nodule microbial communities from cowpea collected in UCLA plant growth center, Los Angeles, California, USA - CNSS1 | ecosystem: Host-associated > Plants > Roots > Nodule | place: USA...
AGAATATGTGATAAACAATATTGTATTAAAGAATACAGAATGTTGTACTCTTTTTCCTTCACTAGGTTTTTTTTATCCCAAAGGGTTTTTCCTAGTAAGGTTTTAACGAGGCACATTCTTTATCAATAGACACTCAATGGGGAGTGTTATGAATTAATGATTGACCATTGATTTGATACATCTACTCATATGATTCATTACTCTTTATGGTAGATATTAACTAAGTTGATTTGTTTCCTTTATGGATTACATATTGTATCTATAAATAGGACTCTTCCTATCAATAATAAGACACAAAATGAGTTGCTCCCTATTCTCTATTCTCTATTGTTTCTTCTCTTCTCTATTATTTATTATTCTCTCTATTATTCACTTTATTTCATAACATTGAAAATTTTGTTTTAGGAATTTTGTTCCAGGAATTTTAGAAGGTTTATTTTTGGAAAGTTTTGGAAACATATATTTCAAAAGTCACTTTTACAAAAAAAAAAATCATTTTGAAAACTTGAAGAGTACGTGAAGCAATTTTTGGAGTACAGAAAGTAAAAGCCTATGAATTCCTGTGCCTGAAGGACACCATGGCCTAATAAAAATTTTGGACTTGGGATTCCTTTTGGATTTAAAATTTACTTAATTATTTATTTTTTAAATGCAGCTAAAGTTTATATAATTAAAAAAAAACACATATTAATAGACATAAACATTATGTCTTAAATTTATCTTATTCCGTACAATATTTATTTAGCAAATAAAAATATTACTTTTAGTTTTATGAGTATAAATTAGTATATATATATATATATATATATATATATATATATATATATATATATATATATATATATATATATATATATATATATATATATATAGTATTAACAAGATTTTGTGATTTTTTTTCATATAATTTTTATGTAAAACTTCGTAAAATATTAATATCATGTAAAATTGATAAAAGGTTCCATGTATTCATAAAAAAAATCCTACAAAACAAAAAGAAAAAAATCGAATAATAACATTAACCGCATTAAAATATGATACACAAATAATATACCAATGTTCAAGATTTGTTGTGATTTCATCTTTCATTATCTATGTAATGAGATAATTAAAGCTGTCAAAACGGGTCATCTAACACAATTCGGCTCGGCCCGCGACGGGTTGACCATTTAATGGGTCAACCCAACCCGACTCACTTATTAGCGAGCCAACAAAATTAGAACCCAACCCGACTCACCACGGGTTGGCTCACTGGCACACTTAATTAAAAAACACACACAATTTTTTTTCTTCAATCTCAAGAAAACTAAATTATAATTCCGATTAAAAATCTAAATAAACTTCAATACAATCCAAATAAAATCCCAAATTATGTTAAACTTCAAATACAAACCAAAATCATAAAAATATAAATTACTATCTAACATCAAATCATTATTGTCACTTATAAAACTATAGTATTAGAATCTTGAATGAATAAATCCACAACATTTTCATCTATTGAAACATCTTCTTTATCCCCATCTACAATATAACCCATTTTGATGGCTCTAGAAACGATAGAAACCATTTTAAATGCAGATATATGAGAGTAGTAGCATAGCAATTACCAGCTACATATATTATAATTATTTTACTTAATTAAGAATTGAATAATTTATAAGTTTAATTATGTTTAGTTGAGTTTTAAAAGATTTTGATACGTTGATTATTTAAAATACTATATTATTTGATTTTGTTGTTGATATGTGATAGTTAGGTCATGGAATCCAATATTGAAATGAGAAAGGATAAAAGTAAGAGAAAGCAGAATAAAAACAAAAATGGCAGAATTTAATTTGCTTGAATCTTAGCATAGTATTGGTGAGGAAGTTATTCCAATACCTAACTGTACTTACTCAACTAACCACTCAAATTATATCCAATAACTCAACCCATGCCATTCTGCAATCTGAATTTTCAAATCTATAATAATAATTTGGCACTGAGTTGAGACAAATGATGTAGTTATTTTGTTGGGAGATTCCAAATTGCAATCTTATAAAGATCCATTTCCAAATATAATTAGATGGTGCATGTGAAGCACCAGAAATAGAAAAGGCACATAGACACGCGCATCTGCACGTGTGATGAAAATCATATTGTGTTTATAATAATGAATGAATGAGGTGAAGCAGTGGAAGAGAGAGAGAGAAGAGAAGAGTATAGAAATGAAGTAGGAGAAGATGCAGAGCCCCTGCCACAACATTCATCACCTACGTAATAAAAAATAAATTCAACTTCTTCGGAACTTCCAACTTCAACTTCTATATAATAAGCTTCAGGACTCTTTCCTAATGACGATCCAACAAATTATATTTTATCAACATTTGCTATAAATAAATTCAACCTTTCATGTCAAATATATATTTAACTCCGGCTGCAAACTGCAACTCATCTCATATATTTATAGGTAATATGTAATCATCAAAGTGTCTCTCTTTCAACAAAACCAGAGACATAAATCAAGAACAAAGAGAATCATCTCTTTAATAAAATAGTATTCGATATATGATTATAAGTGTCTATATCAGTACATCAGTTTTTATACTTTTATATATAGTCACATAAATTTAAGAAAATCTAGAACTCTACAAAAGTCCTGAGCCCAAAAACATAAATTAATTTATAAAAGAAAATCTAAAGCCTAAAAACATAAAAACATAACTAATTTTTAAAAGAAAACCAAAAGTTCAAAAACAAAAACCAATTTTCCTAAAACATATCATTGAAATATGATTCAAGTCATGATCTTCATATTCTTTAAATTTCCCTTGTAGCATCAGGAGCCTTCAAATTAATTTGATCTTGCGATATCTTGCTCCCTACCCTTATGTTGTCATAGAACCTTTAAATTGTAAAGATTTATTTTTAAGTTTTTTATGTATGGAATCCAAGAATAGTCATCTATCATTCCCTCCTTCTCGAAGAGAATTTATCTTCAAATTCGTACCACTTAAATTTATGAAAAAGTCTTCTATCGAAATTTAAAACGTATATGCACTAAATCTGTGTTTTAAAGTTTTTCTAGTATTGACTAATTATACTAAATAAAATAAATATTAGCATGCACATAATATATGATAATAATAATAACTTTTCAATTGTTGTTCGAGTAAAATTTGACTTAAGTTATCTAAATAAATTTCATATTTTAACTTTTGGAATAAAAAGATTAAATTGAAAGAGCGAATGCTACCGAAAATTGTATTTCACTCTTATAATATTATAATCGTAATTTTTGTATTAATCGCACCTAACTCATACCCGGAGTGAAGACTAATAAGTAAATCTCAAACATACAGAACGATATATGTTATAATTAATATATAATTTTGGTCCCTATATTTTCAAAAAAAAAATCCCAATTTTCAGATTATTTTAAAAATAACAAACGGCGTGTCACATGTTATTCACAAAAATTGAAAAAACAAATGTTTTTGGTCTCTGAATTTTGAACTTAATTTGAAAATGATCTCTAGTCAAAATTTGATATATTTGGTCCCTTGTACATTCAAAATCATTGTTAATATATAATAATCATATTACTAATAATAATAATATATAATAATAATAATATTATACAATTATTAATAGTATTATTATTACATATTAATAATAATAATTATTATTATATATTATTATTATTAATAATATTAAAATATATAATAATATTATAATTATTAATAATATAGAATAATAACACTAATATATAATTATTATTATTAATATTATTAACAATTAACAAAAATTATATATTAATATATGAGTAATCATATTAATAATAATTAATATATTAGATAATAATATTATTATTATAATATATAATAACAATTATTTATATATTATTATAATAATATTAATAATAAATAATAATATTATTATTATATATTAACAATGATTTTGAATGTGTACGGATGAAAGACCATAATAACCAATTTTCAACCAGATACCATTTCCAAATTAAGTTCAAACTTCAGGGACCAAAAACATATTTTTTCCAATTTTTGTGAGAAGCGTCAGCTAGGCCGACCCTAGTTTTTTCTTTTATAAAAAAACATGTACCCCGTTTGTTATTTTTAACACCGTCCAAAAATAGGGACAAGAAACAATGATTTTGAAAGTACAAGGACCAGACAGTGATCAAATTTTGACCAGGGACCATTTCCAAATGAAGGTAGAACTTCAGGGACCAAAAACATGTTTTTCCCTATATTTAAATTAAACTTACTTTTAGTGTCTAATTTGTTGAAAGTCTCTCATCAATTATAAATAAGGTCAATTTACAATATATATAAATGGGTAAAAATCGTATAAGTCGGCTTGTATTATTAAGTTAGGCTTAAATTTACTTTTTAACATGCTATCAGAGTCGTGGGTTAAAGTCTATCATAACAAAGTTTGTTCTTTTTTAGGTCTATTATTTCACCCGTCATCGGTACACCTATTAATGTTTAGTTTTACACTCGATATATTCCTTGTGGATTCAAGGAAGGTGTTTCTTCATTCAAGATTGTGAGACTCAAAGGAGGTGTTCATCCTGACGGTGAATTTTAAGAGTAACCCAAGAAGGAAGTGATAATATTAAAAGGGTAAGGAAAAATTCTCTCATCCAGGAGTATGAGATATTCTGGATACTACGAAGGAAAACAATATACGATATGCAGAAAAGATTCACCCACATTGTTTTAGCAACCAAACATGTCTTAATATAAAAATCTTGAAATCCTTGAACATGTCTTAGCAACCAAACATCGACGATCCTTCATTAGGACATAAGGGAGCCACGACTCCCCAATATTTTTTTAATTTATTATTACTATTATTAAAATTATATTTATATATTATTGTATTGTTTTATTAAATTTAGGAAAATTTCTTACAACTTTATTTATATATATTATTAATGTATATATCTTTGTTGATTAAAAAATAAAATAAAAATCAATTTGATTGATATCAGTTAATAAAACAATATTAGGGTTCTAAATCTTTAGTGATAATAAAGTTAGTTCTCAGTAAATCATTGAGAGAGCAGAGAGTAAAAAATAAGTAAAGAGATAAATCGAAAATGAAAATTGGAGAACAAAGAATTGAAGAACGTATTATCAAAATGTCTCTCATGAATCAAGATTAGTAGTCTATTAGTATTCTATTATGATTTATGTATCTTATATTTATTATGTTTCTATTACGATGTTTCTCCCAACTTAGTATGAACCCTAATTTTAGAGATTCTTTTATAAAATTGAAATGAACACTAGTTATATTTTTATGCAAATTAATATAACTTTAAATTATAAAATTTAAAAATTTGTTTAAAAGAGAAATATTTTAAAAGCACATTGTTTATTCCCTGCGAGATTCTAATAAATCCATCGAACCAACTAATTCATAGTGTAACAAGATGAATTGTATTTTGTCTAACTCAAAAAAAGTGAACAAACCTATTAGCTTGATTTGAAAGCTCCAAGTCTATAACCCTCTCCGACTCCTTTTTCTAACATGTTTGAATGGGTGTTAACAAAATTTATTTCGACAGATATTGATTTTATTCAAATTTAATTTTCAAACGAAGTGATTTAAGATTGGATATATTTTACCTTGAAAACAAGTACGCTACGAAACTTAATATAAAATTGTCAACTCAATACAAGTTATTTAGTGAAACTGAAAATTTGAGGCAATATAAATTTTATGAGTCGTCAAAATGAATTTTCATCATATCCAGCATCAAGCTAAAACATTCTAATAAAACAAACTTGTTTGTTTTTAATTCAAAACAAAGTAGGTTTACATCACACCAATTAAGATTACTAAATATGCGAACAATGGTTTTTTTTTTATATATTAAAATATATTGAGTTTGTTGGGGTGTTGAAGAGGGTAAAGTTGAAAGTGAGAAAAAGGATAAACAATGGAATGTGACAAATAGACCAGCAGAAGATATAAATAATGATAATAAAAGGCAAGTTGGGCTAAGTGTGTTAGAGACACGAGGAAATTAAAATAAGTGATGGGTCCACGTGAAAATGACAAGTGTTCTAGGTACGTGCTCAGATTCATGCATGGTTTCAACTTCAAAAATATCTGGCCCATACCTGGAATCAAGTTTATATAATTCTCTGAAAGAGAAACCGATTGCAGATTCTGAACCCAATAAAACCTTCCCTCTTTTGCAAATGCACCTGCACCAACACTACAACTTCAACACTCTTACGTTTCTTTCTCTTTTTCTTTTTCCTCCACTTTTCGCTCATTCATTTCGATAATCTCAAACCAAATATCCAACTCTGTTAGTTATTAAAGCCTGTCCCTCTCGGTGCGTGCCAAATGTTGACGCCACAACCTTCAGACACTTTCATGCCATTTTTTTATCACCCTACTTCTGCAAGACATTCATTATTGTGTTAACGTTATTTAATACCATTACGTTCTCATCATTGATAATAACGTTCCGTAGTAAAAGTAGTGGGTGCTTTAATTGCTCATTTAACAATTCAAACAGTTTTTTCAAGAGCTTGATAAAAGAAATACTATAAAAGAATGAATGGATATGTGGGAAGATGCAAGTACTCGATTTGAAACTACATACATGGCAATAACAACGTAAAGACATTGATTGAAAAGGAACTAATCTGTATACCATTTTTTTTTCTTATGAAAATCGTGTGTATAATAATAACATCTCTAAGCTGAAAATTGCTAGCACGAGGGAGAGCCAAGAGCCAAAGAGTGCTGTGTTTCTAATTCTACCAAGAATGTGCCTTAAAATAACTTAAATACTTTATGCTTAAGTGTTACAACTTGCACCCTCCATTCTCACAGGACATTATTTCCCTGCATCAGGATTCTTCTGAGTTCACTAGCAATTCCTTGCAACAAAACTGGTTTGCGGATAACTCCATTAATACCAACTTGCATGCATCTGTCCCACAAATCTTCTTCTGCACTTGCAGTCAAGGCTACAATCATTGGCCGATTTCCACTTCTAAACTTCCGAATCCTCGTGGCAACTTCAAACCCATCTAAATCAGGCATGTGAAGATCTAAAAGAATGACTTGAATGGAAGATCCAGCAGGTCCAATGACAGTAAGGCATTCAAATCCTGAAGTAACAGGAGTTACAACACAACCTAGTTTCTGAAGCAATTTTTGGGTCACTGCTCTATTTACATCATCATTGTCCACTAAAAGAACTTGCAGACTTCTCAGCATTGAATTCGAATCGGAACGCTCTGAACCTTCTCCAGGCTCAGAGATGGCTATGGTAATGGATGGTCGTAATTGAAACCGCAGAAGAAGTGTCATACTTTGAGGATAACCATGAGCACAAGGTACTAACCATATGTTCCCCTGCATCAACTGAAATTAACATCATAGAAAGAAATTTAGTACTAAATCAACGCAACAAAAAGAATCACAGAATACAATATAATTCAAATCCCAAAAAAAGTACCAAAACTACACTCTAATTCATATAATGAATTTTAACTGATAATACAGTTGAACATTTGTCTATGCAATAGATAATAACATCAACATGCATTACCTCCAATCTCCCATTGCTTTACCTAAAACATTTCAAGCAAGAGAGAAAACAAACAATGAAAATTTCAAACAAAATAACCAAATTCAGTTTTTATGTTGTAAACAACCATCCTCCTGGTGAATTTATCTTCTAAAGGCTCACAAAAGGAAAAATTAGATTTGGATACTGAAGAACTGTATAAAATGGATTCTCACCAACACCTGAAAAATACTACTTACATAGCATACTATCATTGTAAATCAGTGTCTTAATCCATTTACTATGGCCATGCATTCATAGGCTTTATGAAACTCACCTGCACTACCCTCTTGCAAATATTGAAGCTCAATCTGCCGCCAACCCTATCACTGTTATATTTCCTACCCCCAAGTCCTGACGAACTCCCCACCTCAGAATCACTACTGTTGATCCCTATCTCAAATCTAATATTTACATCACCACTAGAAGAGCTTGGTCTCCAGGTTGTCCACCCTTTGTCACTTCTTCCCTGACTTCCAGTTTCTGCAAAAACCCGAAATACTAGGATCCCTCCCCCGTGGTTGTGTTGTAGTAGATTCCCAACCATATGTAGAATCACCTGAAAAACCCTCCTCTCATCACCCATAACATTGTCAGGCAGAGACTTCTCAACCTCCACCATAAAACCAAAGCCCCCATAAACACACATGCATTTTGAAAGGCAAGCTGCTTCCTTCAGCATGGAATGTAACCCAAAAGACCTTATCTCCAAAGGAAATCTTCCATCATCCTTGGTCGAGTTGTCCATGGCATCGTTTATCAAGTTTGATAGCACATTGCTGGTCCTAAGCATTGCATCCACGATAAGTTTCTGTTCATACTTTAAATTATCATCTTGTATCATTGAAAGCAATCCCAAAATTGAGTGCATTGGCCTCCTCATTCCATCACTCATGACTTTCTGAAATGCATTTCTTGCCTGGCTTGCCATCAGAGCATTCCTTTTTGCCTGTTGCAAAGCTCGATTTTGCTCCTCCAACTTCTCTCTCATAAGTTGGGACTCTTCAAGAATTGCAGCATGAGATAGGGCCACGGCAACCTGATCAGCAACCACCTTAATTATCTCCAGCTCCTGATTGCTCCAAGATCTAGGCTCTCCAGTGGGAAGAATTAAGACCAATATTGCATAACAAGTCTGTCTTAGTTCGGGTGTACCTCCTTTGAAATTACAAACACGTAGCATAGGCATTCGGATTGCTGCAACTGGCCCTGCCTCTCCAGAAGCTCCACTACTTCCAACAGCAAGTGCTGAGTCGGGGCTAAGTATATTCACCCGATCGCTTCCCTTAATTCTCACAACATCTGGATCATTAATGGGTATAGACAGATTAAAATTCCTTCCATTTAATTCATGAGTAAGGTTCATCTCAGTTTTATCAACATTAGGCATCCACACAGCACAATTTTGCAAGCTCAGTGTTTTAGACAGCTCCACCAAAGTGGTATACAGAATAGTGTGTCTGTCCAGTGACTTGCGTATCTCCTGAGTGAGCATTCTTACATGCACTGCAGCCTCCCTTTGCCTCATAATATTATCAACCTCACGTCCAAGATCCCATGTCTTCTTCTTCAGCATGAACTCTCTGACCTTCACCTTGAGAAGCAAAGGAATCAGAGTAATGAGGGTTATGGCGGTGGCACATGAAACCAATGCAGTGAGAATTTTAGAGACAGTTAGTGCCACCATAAGTTGGAAAGTGTGAGGACCATAGGTCCACCCATTGAGCAAATGTGTCAACCCACATAGTACAATGAAGGCAATGAACTGAATCAGGACCCATTTGAATGGGACGTTTGAGCAACTGATAAAATAAAGCAGCTCAATGGGGATGGAGAAGTAGGCCACAGCAATCAAGAAATCACCAACTCTCTGACACTCCAGAATGCTTTCAATAGTCCACAAGCTGGCCTCGTCATCGCAGTTACATCTAGGAAATCCATTATCATTTGCAGATACGCATATGAGGACAGAGGTAATCAACAACCCAGATGCCACTGCTTTTAACATTGATCCAATATGTTGCTGCTTCCTCAATCCATCAAAGGATATAATTTAATGGGCCATAGCACTCCCCAGTGACCAACCAACCTCCTCCCTTTCAATTGTATTGCCCTATCAACAGGTACACAAATTGAAATCTCAGTAAGATCCAAAACAAGGAAAAGGAAATACACGAGATCCAAATCAGTGAAAAATTAAAAAATACAAACAAATCTTTAACTCTTTTCCCAAATTAAACGATCTAAAACATTTCACTCTCATAATTTCAGTTTCCACCTTCTTTCATGCCCCTATTAATGGAGTGGTATGAATCAGTGAATAATACAGTGCCAACAGGTGAAGAGGACATTTCCATCAACCCAAACGAAGAAAACCCCATGCAAAATAGAAGGATAAAAAAAAGGAATAAAAGAATCAGGAAAACCAAGCTATGCTATAAACCTGGGGGAGGCAAAGCCAAAATAAATATTATTAAAAAACAAAGTCCAACAGGTTTAATACTCCTTCAACCCCCTCCCAACCCACAAAAAAAAGAAATAAGAAAAAAGACAGCAAAAACCCAGTAATGTAGTCCAAAAGAAAAGGCAACAGTACCTGAGGAATTACAGCCCCTTAATGCAATCAGATATCACTCCTCCATCAGATCTTAACCTTACCCTGGAAAGACCAAAACCGTGTTAAAGATACCTCTCTCACTAACAACACATTAACCAAATCTCCTGTAGCTCGTTGAGCATCAAATCAAAAGGCTCCAGCGGCAAAGTCCATTACTTTATACACGTTTAATCAACAACAACAACATCAACAACAAGTGCACCCACCTCCACCATTGGGAAGACCAAAGAAAGAAACCCACTTGAAGGAGCCACCAAATCCCAACATATCAATTAAAAAAAGGGCATCTTCACTGTGGCCCAAGGAGGCGCTGTAGCAGGAAACCGGGTTGCGGAAAACCACTCCTCAAGAGCAGTGCCGGTAGAAAAACGAAAACAACAGAGAGGAAAACGCCACAGGCGAACCCAGGTGAAGAAGAGAAAGAAAAAAAAACACCAAGTGTTGCGGTTGTATGCAGGGAATCTTATTAACCTTTTGAGCAATACCCTTTGTGTATTTGGCAATGCCAAACCACAAACCATGTAGAGAGAGAAAGCGCCGTTGTTTCGTGGGAGAGGAGAAAGAGGTGAGTTGGATGGGATTTAGAAGAGGAGAGAGAAGGGGGACCCACTTTCTTACATGAAGAGAACTTGGACGCTCTTACGAACCAAAACGTCCTCGTCACACCAAAAAAGATTTGTTTTATTTTTCACCCTCTTTCCTTTTCAGTTTCTCTCTCTTTCTTCATGTCTCCGTTTTTTATACTATACTTTTCTTATTTTCAATAAAAAATTGCTTTTTATTTTCCTATGAATTCCCCATTCAATGTTCGATCTTCTTGTGTCAGAAGCACGACTTGTTTCCCTCCTCTTTCCCTTTCCCTCTCTCTCTCTCTCTCTTCTAGTAAGAGTAGCAGAAGAAGAAGAATGGTTTCCAATGGTGTTTGGAATTAGGTGCCACGTGGCTTTAGCAGATGCAAAGCTGGGTCATCTTGTTAATTCAGACGCGCACACAGAATTATCCGCATCCCTGGATAAAATAAGACCAAGCTATTGTGTTATCCCAAATTGTAAAACACTATCAGAAAATTATATATATATATATATATATATATATATATATATATATCTGATAGGTTATATTTTTTTATATATGTGTGTTATGGTTATAGGACATGGTCATGGATATTGAGAGATTGTGGTTCTACATAGTTATATGACATTAGTTTTACATATATAAGACCTTAGACACTACATTGACATCAAAACTTTAAGGCAATGTTGTTATGGGTTTTTATTCTTATATAATTTTTAACTTTGTCTATTATATCCAATGTGGGACTTTTCGACTCACACTTGGACTATTCCCAACAATTTCCCCCCAAGGCTGAGTCCCTTTTTTTTTCTTTTTCATATGGTATATTTCCCTTCAGGTGTATGAGTGACCCCTTTTTGGTTATGGTTATGCAGTCAGTTACTTCGGTGACCCCTTTTTTTTTGTTATGATTATGGTTATGTGGTCGGTCACTCTGAACCATTGGCTCTGATACCACTGATGGGTTATATTTTTTCATATATGTAGATTATGGTTATAGGGCATAATCATGGATATTGAGAAATTGTGGTTCTATATGGTTATATGACATTAATCTTACACATATAAGATTTTAGACACCACTTTGAAACCACTATTGGTAGATTCATGTTGTAGTCTTTTTGTATTCCAAACTTGTTACTTATGCCAAATGAACATCTCCACAGACAAATTAAATTCGGACAAAAACTTAAATGCAATATTGCTGGTGGATTGTTATTAAAACATATTTCATAGATATTCTCAAAAATTCCTAAAAACCTTGGGACAATACATTTAAGGTGTGTAAATCGAAAAACTAAAAATTTGCGTTAGATAATACAATGTGTAAATCTCACGCCATTATTGTTCAGTTGATAAATAGTTGGTTGTGGGTAGATGGATTGGTAGTAAATTTAATTTACGTTTCACTCAAGAAATCAATTTCCACTTTTATACGGATATTCTTAGTACAAATAAAAAGAAAAAACATGTATGCATATATATGTATATCTTGCTTAATAATTAAATCACTTGAAGAGGCTGGTTGATTTGAAATTTTCAAGACAGCCATGGAATAAAATCATTGGAAATATGATAAAGGACGACACGGACAAGCTTATTCACAATAAACGTCAAATTTTATAATTTTATGTTTTGAATGGTATTGTAAATTGTATTCATTTATTTATTAAATCATGTTATATTTATCGTAGAAGCTTTCAAATGATTAAATTTAGATTCGGTTACTATTTTCGTTTTTATATTTTGAGTTTTGATTTGTTTTAATTTTAATATTTGTTTTTGTTTAACCAAATATCATTATACATTAAATGGATTCAATGTAGTATTTTTTATTAAATTGGTATTAATGTTTTTTAAAAGTTGAGTACGTATTAATAAATAAAAAATTTAATTAGTAATTTAACTTTTATACTTTTCTTTCACTCATGATTTTTTTATATGGAAGTAAAATGTTTTTGGTCATTGTCCTCCACTGATTCTAAGAAAGAATCAAAAAGTTATAGGTTTATGTGTCATCTCTAATGATATGGTAGACAAAACTGGATGTACAGATCAATATTTGATATGAAGAAGACGATTTTAGTTATATTGTATCACCTAAAAAAAGAAAAGAGGGTTAGAAAGGAAGAGAAATGTTTGGACTCACACGTAATAACCTCCTAACAAAGTTAACATTTATTTCGTGAAAGAAATTATATTGTCTCTATTTAAATAATATATAGACTTAAATGAGTCAAGAAAATAATATAAGGATCAAATTAATAATTAAACATTTTACTAAATTGACATGTGATCATCCTAAAATAGATGGAAGGAACCACGTTGAATTGATTTAGGATACAGTGAAATTTATGTAAACACAAAAGATCATATTCTATCATATTGCTATATTATGGAGCCTCTCTCTCAATGTTTGAAATGACACAGGGGTTTACTTGGATGGTGGACCCAAGCTCTTTATTTATAGGAATTTTTGAATGGTGCTCAATCACAGGAGTTACTTCACAAGTGGGTTTCCTTCTCAACTCAAACCCTTATCCTAGTGCTTAGCACGTGACCTTTCTTGGAAGGGTTTTCTTGGCTGCTTAGCCTCATGGATTTTGGCTCCAGGTTTCCTTGCAAAGAGGGTTTCCTCACGAGGCTCAACTTCATTTCTTATGCTTAGTCAGAAAGTCCAAATATGTTGTCCTATATTTTCTATTTCCATGGCTCAGTTCCAGTACTGTGGTTCGGCTACATACTTGATATTTTCTTTTATTTTTACTTCAAAAGAGAAAAATATCATTATAATTCATGAAAACTATATTTCTCAATATCTCATTTTGTATCTTAAGCTAATGAGATTTGTTTTGTACACTAATAGCATCATTTGATACATGATAAGTGTCAAATTCAAATGAAAAATTTACTTATTTTTTACACTTATCAATTGTTTCTCTAGAAAGATATGTCGCTTGACTAAATGTAGTCATTCAAGTGAGAACCATTACAATGATGCATAAGTTCTTAAATGTTAAAAATCATGAAACTATGTTATAACACTTAAAGTGATAGTATGATTCCTCAAACATGATGAAACGATGTGTTTTATGTTAGGCTGGAAGTTTTTGAAAGATATCAAACAAATGTATCACTAAGAGTGGTAAGAATCCTCAAGTATAATGTAAGCATTTGAATGACGAATAAATGGAATCACTTATATTCTCTAGAGTTGTCTTGTTCAAACAATACAATTTTTCTTAATTGTTGAAAATATGGTGACTTACATGACACCTAATTGTGACGATATAACATTTTACGAGTTTAATTTCATATGATGATATATAAGATTAAAATGTAATTTTTTTATGGATGAGTGACGAGAAATATTTAAGATTGTAACAAGTTAAGTTAAATAATCATGATATTAAACATAAAACATGTTAAAAATATGTGAGAAGTTAAAAATATTGTGTGCAACTATAAGAGCATAAATCTAAATATTAATTTAACAGGCGATATAGTTAAAAATTTTGGTATCTTTATTATAATATTATAATTATAATTATAATTATAATTTGTGATATATGATACTATAGTATATATATCTTTTTGGGAGATTTTGTATTTCAATTTGATATATATGTTTTATATACCAAGTGAATATATATATATATATATATATATATTTAAATTTGAGGAAAACAATAAACATGAATTATATACAAATTCTTATTATAAATGTTAAACTAAAAATTCATATGATTTTTTTAAAATTATGTAAATTTCAGCAATATTTGGCCTGTGACAAAAGAAAAATACAAATTTAACCTCAAGCGTAAAGTGTTATATATATATATATATATATATATATATATATATATATATATATATATATATATATATATATATATATATATATATATATATATATATATATATATATATATATATATATATATATATATATATA
>Ga0214542_1009670_pt1 | contig 14751 bp, 9 predicted proteins | sample CNSS1metaG_FD_160096 | JGI IMG/M metagenome (GOLD analysis project Ga0214542, IMG submission 160096) | Root nodule microbial communities from cowpea collected in UCLA plant growth center, Los Angeles, California, USA - CNSS1 | ecosystem: Host-associated > Plants > Roots > Nodule | place: USA...
TATTTGGTATTATAATCTAAAATGTAAACAATTATAATTTATTTTAAACTTTTATTATGATTATTATTTGTTCTTTGTATCATTTTGATCAAATGATGTATTATAACTTTTATTAGTGCATAAAAAAAGATTCATTAGAATTTAAAAGATTGAAGTAAAAAGACATTTAAAATTTATTTTAATTTGAATATTTGTTTTCCTTTTATATTTCTTAAAAAATATTTTTTAATTTTATCAACTAGGTTTCATTAATGTTTGTAAATTTAATAAAATGTGTTGATTCTCATGAAATTTTATTTGGTATTATAATATAAAATGTAAACAATTATAATTTATTTTAAATTTTTATTATGATTTTTATTTGTTCTTTGTATCATTTTGATCAAATGATCTATTATAAATTTTATTCGTATATAAAAAAGAGATTCACTAGAATTTAAAAGATTGAAGTAAACAAAAATTTAAAATATATTTTAATTTGAATATTTATTTTCCTTTTATATTTTTTTAAAAAATATTTTTAAATTTTATCAACTATGTTTCATTAAGATTTGCAAATTTAATAATTGTTTTGGTTCTCATAAAATTTTATTTGGTATTATAATCTAAAATGTAAACAATTATAATCTATTTTAAAGTATTTGATATCGAAGAAACAACCATTTTTCTAATATTGAATATTTGATAATATTATGTTTCCTTTACCATAATTTTTTATTATTTTATAAAAATTAATTAAAATTAATATTGAAGTAGTAAGAAAATGGGTATAGGTATGTATTCGAAATTATACCCGTTACTTGGTGGGGATGGGGATGAGACAAAAGTTTGATACCCGTTAGATTTGGATATGGGAATGAGATGAAATTTTGTACGGAGATGGATATGGGATAACGAAACTCATACCCGCCCTGCCCCATTGCCATCCCTATTTACATCGCATTCATTTTTCTTTTAGGATATCTAAAAAAATGTTTAAACATATCAAGTTTTGATTAATTTTTATTTCTAAACTTTAAAAAAAAAATAGATGTAATTTTTCTGATCTAATTGAATTAAATTTTTTTGACGTGTTAATTAATATATTTTATGATGTTGTTTACTCAATTAATACGTTTCAACTCAAATATCAACCTAAAATATTATTTAACAAGTTTAAAAAAATTAATTAAAAAATTATATACACTCATTTTTAAAATATGAAAAGCAAAATATATTAAAATTTGAGAAAGAAATAAATTATAATTTTACATGTTGTTGAGAGACTAAACACATAAAACTTAGTTGACTCTAGTCTTTTATAGATCTTTGCAAAATATGAACAATGGAAGAGAAATAATATTCAAACATTTTCTTTTTCAATTTGTTTTCAAGATATAATATTTTCAAACAATGTTATTTTCTATAGACATAGTTTTTATACAAGTAATTAATTGTTACATAATTTACCTGTGAGGTGATTTTTTTAAATAATGTTATTTAATTTGAAGTGATGTCATAAATAACTTTTTTCAAATTATTGTAAATGGTATTAATTGAGGCGAATGTGGCATATGGTTGAATTGCATGGATGACATGAGTGAGATAGTGACCATGGCATAGAGTGAGGAGATGATGACAACCATAGGAATATCTGAAATTTTATGATTTTGCATGTAAAATATATTTATCTACATTTTTCATTATTGTGGAAGTAACAATTTCTCACTCCTCCAACAATGAATGGTGTTGGAGCTGCCAATTATTTGAGAAATGAACACCACAACCTCAAAAATGGTATTTTGGTACTTCATTTTATTACTATTCTTAAAAGAGTTAAGAGGGTATCTCTTCCTACGTTCTTTTAGTGTATTTCCGACATATCTTGTGTTTGCTGAGTAATGGGGCCCTTGCTTTCACTTTATCTTTATTGGGTGGTCTTTCTGAAAAAACAAAATTAATTAATAATTTATTTTTAATATTTTTTTTTTGATTCTTATATTTTTTTATTTATTTTATTTAATTTAATTTTTGTTAATTTAATATTAACACGGTTTAGAAAGTGACAACCAGTATTTCTAATAAAGTTATTAATTTGATTTCTATGTTTTTAATTAAGTTTTATGTTTAATTATATTTTGAATTCTTTGTAAATTTGGAAATTTTAAATTGAGTTCATAATAAATTTTCGTGGTTTATTCACTCCTTCAAATTTTACAACTTTTCAATTAAGTCTATAAAGTTAGATGTGATCGGTAACATTGTGATGTGACAATTATCTTGCATTACTACTCTCTATAAATATTGGCACATAATATTTTATTACAAGAGAAATATTTTGTTATGAGAGAAGATGGCGATAAGATCTTTCTTAAATATTAACTGTAATTAAGGAAAATTATTTTTAAATTAATTAAAATTATTAATATAAAATTTAAAATTTAAAAATATAAAATATGTAACTGTAAAATTAAAAAAATATAAAATAACAAAAATTATAAAATTATAAAAATATATAATTTCATAATTATGAAATTATAAAATATACAAATATAAAATTATATAATTCTATAATTATAAAACTAGTTACATAATTATAAAACTATGAATTGTGAAATTATGAAAATACAAAATTATGAAATTATGAATTATCAAAGTATCAAATTGTAAATTTTTTAGTTTTAAATTTTTTCTTATTTTTTAATTTTATATTTCAAAATTTTATAAATTTTAAAATAATAAAATAATAAAATGACATGTGGCGACAATTGACCAAAGTGACATGACAAAATAATAATCACCCCATCCACATAACATGCACATCACTTGTTAAAAAAAAATTAACAACAAGGATTCAATTGAAAAAAAAAAAATAGATTTATTGAATACTCAATAGACCACACAGATTTATTAGAAACTCAATTAAGAGTTCCAAATTTATCAGAGACTTAAAACATACTTAAGCTTAAGTTTTATTATCCGACCTTAAAGTTAGTTAGATCTTTATAAGTAATTAATGTTATAAAATGAGATGTTACACAGGTTAAATGTCAATTTATAAAGTTAGGTTAGGAGTGTAATTTTATTTTTTATAGAGTTAGGTTAGTGTGTAATCGTTTTTTACTTCTTAATTTTGATAGTTATTATTTTAAGTTACTAAGATATTTTTATTCTTGATTGAATACATCTCGACCTAAATAGTACATTATCCTCCAAAGTTCAAAGGTAGGTTATGAAAAAAGAATTTAGGAATGGTACTCAAAGAAAATGTTCAAAGTATAATTTTTCTTAGTCAAAAGTGATTGTACTTTAAATAATGATGTGAGTTGTTTAGTCATAAATGATTGTATTCCAAATAATAATTTGGATTGTTTAGCCATCTCTTATCTCATATGTCCCATCTAGCCTCACATCTTACATCTAATCTTCATATTACACTTTGTTAAGGTACTCATGATACATACCTCTAGTCAAGGGGCCAACAACAAGAGCAATGACCAAGAGGATACAAGAAGACAAAGTTTCCTCTAAGCTTAGTAGTCCCAAGTTGATGTTCAGACAAGCTAAGGAGGATATGAAGTCCTAATTTAGGTCTCTTCATTAACACAAAATAGAAATTTTATGTCTGCGATTTTATGTCTGACCCACTAGAATCAGATATAAAAAATGACCGGTGACAAACTTGTAAATAAGTTATCAATTGTTTACGTTTGGTGTCCTAGGGTCAGATGTAAATCTCGTTTTTTATGTTTGATTGCACACGCCGCCCGCAAATTTATGTCTAACGCAGTAAAGTCAGACGTAAATTTATGTATGATTTGTCCCATCAGACAAAATTTTTGTATGATTTGTCCCATCAGACGTAAACTTACGTATGACTATAGCGCGTCAAACGTATATTTACGTTTGATTTATCCCATCACACATAAATTTACGGTTGATTTGTCCCAACCAGACCTAAATTTACATCTGACTATAGCATGTCAGATATAAATGTTAAAACATTAATCCCTAATCTTCTTCCCCGCAACGTCGCGACTATGCGAGAAAGCAAATTTGTGGTTTTGCCACTACACCACTATTTTATCGCATGATTGATTGTTGAGAGGTTTTTTTCTCTTTTGATTTTGTTTTGGTACACCTCCATTTATGTTGAAACCCCCAATTTTTCGCAGACACAGTGGTGCCGATTTGGTGGAAGTGCAACAGCGAAGGATTATGGTTGGCAACGTCACAGAGGATGTTTACTCTTGGTGCGGTGCCTCTCGTGTGCTTTTTCAATGGCTGTTTGGAGATGGATATGTGGTGTGGTTGGCATCTTCATTTTCGGCAAGATGGAGTGTTGTAGGAAGTGGATCGACTTCAGCAAGTGCTCGTTGTGGCTGCTGGTTGATCTGCACGATGAAGGGTGATCTGTTAATGTGGAGGTGGTGGTGCTCCGACGATTGCGTCGTGGTTGCGTGGTGACTACGTGGAGGACCTGTGATGGTTGGTGCAGATCTGGCGTTACTACGTTACGACTATTTTTACTACGTCTGACCTAAACCAGACTAGAAAAGCAAAAAGCGTCGGACATAAAAGACCTTTTTTGTGTTAGTGCTTGTTTGTAAATATTAGAATAGGTTTATTTTAGGTATTGTATTTGCGACCAAGTAGGGTTTTCTATAGGCCTTGTATTTGGATCTTGTTGGGTGTTTGGGCCTAGTAGTGTAGTTTTGGGCTTATAGGAGACGCATGAATTAGGATTTTACCCTAGGATGTGTGTTAGCTTAGAGAGAAAGCTAGGATTTTGGCTCTCCATATGTGTCCCAAGGTGTGAAAGTATGACCTTGCCACATGACAAGTCACACTAGAAGCATGCTTTCCTTTGGCTCCAAATTTCAAATTCCAGAGTTTGAATTTCCCTCTCATTTTGGATTGTGACCTAAATAGGGGTCTGTAAATTATCTAGCAAGTGCACTAGGTCAATTATATCACAACAAGGTTGTATCTACAGGGATTTTGTATGATAAAATATTAATCTATAATCTACTTCAAGTTGTGCAATGGAACAATAACAAGGATTGATTTTTGTAGTTTTGAAAACACATTTGAATTAAAGATAGATAAATGATGTTGATTAGGTGTTAGGATTGAATTTGGCTTCTTCCACTCAATTCTTCATTATCAATAGATTATGTTCTTTATCTTAGTGTTCTTGGAAATACTCTTAATTGTAATTTTAACCTCATGTTTATAGCATTAGAACTTAAAGGTGTGAGACGCAGGATGTCCCCATCTAGGTGGAGGAACCCTTGCATTCAGAACAAGACTCTTTAAATCAACTAAAGTTGCAATTCTTGTCTGGTATATGCCAAGCACTAAGAGATTTGATTAGATCTAAACACTAGACCAGTTGTCGTTGTTATCTAATGTTGCTGAAGTATGATGAGTGATCTAGTCATCACATCAATAAAAGCAAATCAAATAACCAACATGTAAAACAATAACATAATATATTAAACCAAGTGCAATACAAAGAGTTTATAAGTTACATCCAATCCCAACAAAGGAAGAAGTTGGTTGCTCATTATGATGTATACAACAAGAACATGGAGTAACTTTCCTCCTTCCACAACTTACGAAAGATATACAATATAAACCTAAGTTAACTATGGAGTTTCTTTCTCTAGATTGATTTACAAAATCATCATGAAAATAACAAAGACATGCTCTATATTTACAGAATTCTGAGTGTTGTTCTAGCTCCAATCCAAGTAGGTAAGTCATGAAGGTTTCTTTAATGGGTGGGTTTTCTTCCAAGCTTGGTAGGTCATCTTGGTGATCATCCATGAAGCTTTCCCTCTTGTCGGGGTTTTCTTTTGATGCTCAGCTGGCATTCTGGAGCTCAAGGTTTCCTTGTAGTGAAGGTTTCCTAAAATGTGGCTCAACGCTAATATTGTTGCTCAGCCGCAGACTCATATTTTGAATTTTCTCATTTCATCTCTTCTATTTGAGCTGCAACTTGGGGCTTAGCACCAACTTCTTAATTTCCAAAAACAACATAATTATGTCAAGTTTCACTTTTCATAACTTTTATATGATTGTTACCTTTATTGTCTTGAGTTTCCATCCATTGTTTTTTTTTTGAATTGATGGTTCTACTCCTTGTTCATCTTTAAGCCATTCGTTTATTATGTTTAGGCTTCTATATTTGAAAATTGTGTGTACTTTTGTGTTTAATTGAGTCTTCTTTCATTTTTGTTCGGTTCAATCATTTTATTCTTTAGTAATTTTCATTTTGAGATCCATACATGTTGTCTACAATTATGTTTAGTCCTTCTCATGTCATTATCTCTAGTAGTTCTTTAGCAAGTTCTTAGAGTTAGGTTTCTCTTATGTTTTATTAAGTTTCATATTCTCTATTTTGATTTCATTAGGTTTTTTCATGTTGAGTAACTTCTTGTTTTCTTGTTTTTGTTGCAAGCAATTTCATATGTTGAATTGGTAGAAGTAGTGGTTTAGTTTTGCTACTATACAAAAAAGTTTCAAAAGAAAAAAAGAAAAGTAGAAAAGAGTTTATCAATAAAGCAAAAAAAAAAATGTATATATATATATATATATATATATATATGTGTGTGTGTGTGTGTGTGTGTGTGTTTGTGTGTATGTGTGTTTGTGTGTGTGTGTGTATGTATGTGTGTGTGTGTGCGCTCTAGGACCACCACTACTACTTGATTTGGTGTTGTTTCACTTGCTTTGAGTTTTCGAGCATTAATTTTGGCAAATTTAACACATGGTTATCACGACTTTAAGTTATTTGAGTGACCTTGTGCACCATTAGCATTCGACCTTTGAAGAAAAGAAGCAAACATCCAATTCTAGTTTGGTTTTGGGTTTTTGAAATCAAATTTAGTGTCATTCCTTAGGTGTTTCTTATTTGTGTGCTTTGTTGACATGACAAGCCAACGTGGTGTGGTTCTTGAAGATTTGATGAAGATTGAATGAAGCTCTTTTGAACTATCTTGAAGCCATTACCATTGGTATGAAGCCTACATTGATGAAGGAAAGGAGATTTGATGATACTCATGTTGATCAAGGCTTGAACGTGTGCTCTCCACATAGTTACATCATTAAGAAAGTGTATTTGATGTTTGTAATTCATATTGTAGACCTTGTAGCATTAATTAGATGTATTTGGTCTTAGGTGTGTCTTTTAATCTGTTGAATGGTTTTTTAACAGGTTAAAAGGTTGACTGCAGTAGTCTTAAACTGCAAAAAATTCAATCAGTTGATTTAGTTTTTAATCGACTGATTTCACTCAAGTCAAGTGAAATCAACCGATTGATTTGAAAATCAACTTGTTGAATTTTGTAATAGTTTGACTATAAAAGATGTGATTTTCGAAAGAGAGGTATGTTGATCATTTTAAAGCCTGAATTTATTCTGGAAATGTGTGGAAACTCTCTCCTTTGTGATCATACAATTTTGCAGCAGTTGAAGATTGATCTTGGATCAATTCTTAAAGCTTTTGGCTTGGTTTGAAGCTTGGAGAAAGTGGTTTGTGGTAGGCTGGGTTGTGCTACCACTGAGGTTTGATCTTTCTCAAGCTTTGTGTGTGTGCCTGGTGGTTTTCCAGGTCTGCAAGAGGGTTCTTGCTATTCTGGTGTGATTCTTGTGTGATTCAAGAGTCTTTTGTGGTGTAAGGGTGGATACTTTGTAAATCTTTTGAAATAGTGCAAAGTCAAGCTTAGGTTGCCTTGACATACTGGATGTAGCTCAGGTTTGAGTGAACCAGTATAAAAATCTCGTGGTCTCCCCTCTTCTCTAACCTTTCTCTCTTGCATTTTCATTTTAAAGTTTCAAGAACTTGTGTTTTAATCATCTTTTTCATGTTCTTGCATGTTTTCATGATATCTGCAGTATTGAGCATGTTTGTATAATCATTTAGAACTGGTCTTGATCATTCTCGTGCATTGTTTTCCTGTTTCAATCGATTGATTATACCAGAACAAAATTTGTTTAATAAAATCAATCTGTTAACTCTGTTTTTGATTGACTAAAAGTATATTGTCCAACACCTTTTGCATCCTAACTTGGTGATCTAATTGATTCAATTAAAGGTGGTTTTTAGCTTGCAAAGATAACTTAAATTTTTAACTAGCCAATTCAACCCCCCTTCTTGGCATTTCAACCATTTCAAAACTAACAATTGGTATCAGAGCTAGGTACTTGAAATTTGATCAAGTAAGGTCCTAAATCTGTTTTGAAGTACTTGAAATGGCTGAAAACTAGTTACCCTTTGCTGAAGGTGCCTCAATTCTTAGACCCCGTATGCTTAGTGGCATTAATTACCAATTTTGGAAAATTAAGATGAAAATCTTTATTGAATCAATAGATGAAAGGATATGGGATGCAATCATAAATGGACCATATACTCCTAAGCATACTGTTGAAAATGTGCATGTTGATAAGCATGGACTCAATGGACTGAGGAAGAAAGGAGGAAAGCCCAATATGATAGCAATACAAAGAATATCCTCACTTCATCTCTCAACATGGATGAGTTTTTTTTTGTGTTTCACAATGCAAGAGTGCCAAGGAAATGCGGGAGGTTCTTGAAGTGACTCATGAAGGAGCCAATGATGTTAAAAGAGCAAGGAAGCATGCCTTGATTCAAGAGTATGAGCTATTCAAGATGAAACAAGGAGAATTTATAGCGGATGTGTAAAAGAGGTTCACTCACATAGTCAACCATCTCATGGGTTTGGGTAAGGAATTTGACAAAGAAGAGTTAAACATCAAGATGCTGAAATGTCTTGATAGATCTTGGCAACCAAAGGTCACAGCTATCTTAGAATCAAGAGATCTATCCACTTTGACTATAACTACATTGTTTGGCAAGCTTAGGGAGCATGAGATTGAGATGCAAAGGCTTAATGAGCTTGAGTCAAGTGAAAAAAAGGTAAGAAACATAGCCTTGAAGATTAACACCAAGAAGAATGAGGAACACGAGGATGAGGTGGCTGAATCAATTGAAAGTGAGAACTTGAATCTCCTTGTTAAGAGGTTTGGTAAGTATCTCAAAAGGAAAGGTATCAAAGGTAATCCTAAGAGGTATACTAACAAACACAATGAATCAAACTGTTCTAATTTTACATGTCATAACTGTGGAAAACAAGGACATATCAAAATTGAATGTCCAAATGATAACAAAGAAAAGGAGAAGAGTGTTGATAGGAAAAAGGAGAAGAAACCAAAGGAGAAACGTACATACATTGCATGGGAGGACAATGATGATTCAATAACAAGTAGCTCCTCACAAGATGAGAGTAAAAAAGCCAACTTGTGCCTCATGGCTGGTTATGAGTCATCCTCCTCAAGCCAAGTAAGTTCTCTAGATATAAATGACTATAATCAATTGTTTCATGATTTTGAAGAGTTGCATAATGAAGCAAACAAGATTTCTGCATTAAACAATCAATTGAAAGGCTTAAACAACTGACTGGAAAATAGAGTTAGTCAACCGGAAAAAGAAACAACTGATTTAAAAACTGATTTTGAATATTTAGAAATGATTTATAGTAATTCAACCGACTATTTTAGAAATCAACAGGTTGAAAATGTAACATCCATCATGATATTACAGATTTTTAAATAAAATAAAGGAAATAAATAAATACGCTGCATTTAATAATACCTCATTTTCCCAAAACGCGGGAAAATTTAAACTTTATTAAATAATTAAAAAGTACTCAAATCCATAAATCACAAAACCAAAATGTTATAATAACACCCATAAGGGTTTACAACTTATTTCAAAACAAGTAAAAAAATAAAACATAAGGTTTCCCGAGCTATCCCCTCTCCGAGCTAAGCTTCACCAGAACCACCTGCATGAACATCATCTGCTCACGTGTACCGCGAACACGATCATCACCAAATACAAGCATATAGGGTGAGCTTAACAGATAAAGCACATAAAATTATATACACATATACAACATATCCATATAAACCACACAATCATTCTAAAGGGCTTCCATTCTTTAATTCATACCACCTGGCCACAACCAGGTTATTCGTGTTCTACATCTTCTAGTGATCACTTCAAGATGACTTGCTGCCATACCTATCGGCCACAACCGATAGAACATGTGCGGGAAACCATGTTACGGATCATACACTGTAACGCCAAGTGGAGTTCCCAAATACGAATCTAGTTCGCAACGTCCCAAGACTACCCAAACTCGTCAGTTAGCAACTGAGGAGGGCAATCTATCTGGACCCATCCATACTGGCCACACCAGCACACTCACACCGACAACACTCGCCAACCCGAGCCACAACTCAAGAGTTCCTCATGTTCATCTGCCATCCCGAACCACAACTCAAGAGATGTTATTCCGAGCCACAACTCAAGGAATATCACGTGCTTTAACCCCTATCCTGAGCAACAACTCAAGGAACCCAACAACTTCACCTTCGAAGCATCACGAGAAGCCTTGTAGATCACATATACATGTTCAACAAACCAATATTGCAGCAATAAAATTGCCTGGCGGGGGACACGTGCCGCTAGGCGCTGCCAGCTTCCAGACCGCTTGGCGGGGGATGCGTACCGCCAGGCGCCAAGCGCCTCAAAACCACCAACAATTGAAGACACCGCCTGGCGGAACAGTCCACACTGCCAAGCGCATCCACGCTAAGACCCCACTGATTCTGCCGCAACCGCCTGGCGTAACCACGTTCACCACCAGGTGGAACTCGCACCAGACTTCATGGACAATGTTGCTATCATCTGGCGGTCTAAAAGCCACTGCCTGGCGCTGTATTAGTACAAACACTGTACTGGTTTCTTTGCTAACCTGCATAGATTTAGTTCCTCAACCCGACATCCAAACTCACACGACTTTAACCAAAACCATCATTGTGCTTAGCAGTCACACAGACCCGCTGTCTCTGCGTTGGCACCTGGCGGCAAGCCCCGTGCCGCCAGGCGGTGCGTGTGATTCAGGCCAATTTCCCAGAATTTTCGCACCTGCGAGGAACCCCTCACACCTTTCCAATGTTTTTCTTTGCATATCTTAGTCGGTTCTCTCCCAAGACACGATAACAATGTCGCCATTAATCACCTCGACCAATTCCAGCAACAATTTTAGTGTAATTAACAACTAATACCCCCAGTTCTACAAAATCCCCAATTCTACCAATCATAAAAACCTCCCTTTATTGTTTCATTCACTCACACGCCCCATGGTGTGAAATCAATAGCTATTTAACAATCAAATACCCTTAAACGATTAAACTTAGCTTTTCTTCCGATTAAAACAATCCAGATCACAGAAAACTTTACATTTGACCTAGTTTGCTCGCGTCGCCTGGCGGGACGCTCTCTACCGCCAGGCACTTCATACAAACCCAGAAAAATTGGCTGAATTGCTATGTGTCGCCTGGCGGCTGAAATTGTGTCGTCAGGTGGTTCCTTCTCCAGGAACCTAGAAACACCAAAACATCCAGAAACATAGAAATTCAAGCAGAACAGATATCATTCATAATATTCACAATGTATAGCATGCGATTCAGGCTTAAAATGGACTAGAACGTATAAAAATTGCCCTAACCTGGTCTCATTTGCTTAATTTGAAGGTGAGATGGTTCTTCTTGGCCAAAAAAATGTCTTCCCTTAGTGCTCCTGCAATCCAGCTCCAAATAGACTCTTAATGCTCTCAACACACTCTCAAATTCGCTCTCCTCTCACTATGTAACAATGCCAACCTTGCAAACCTTTCTTCTAACCTAAAATTGGCCTTTTAAGGGAGCCTTGATGCTAGGTTAATTACCAAAACGCAAATTTGGTTTAATGATGTTTGTAAATACCATTCAAGGACCATTATGGTTGATTCTCCAGCCTCCCTTGGCTGCCATTCAGCTAGGGTTTTTCCCTTGCCCTTTCACCTTCATGCCAAAGGAATTTTGGCAAAAAGAAAGTTTAGTTTAGGTTCATCAAGGTTCAAACCCATACCATGCCAATGTCAAATCAATGCATAACCATCTAACCAATTCATGTTTCGTGATGATTAATATAATTCTATGATTATATTATCACTTAAAATGGTCGAGCTTATTGTTAAAAATAATAATAATTTAACTAACACACAATAGGCACACATAAGACTTGAACCCAAGTCCTCACACACAATCAAGTACTCTCAACCATTTGAGCTAGTACTTTTTCATGTCATACAAGTTAGAAATAAATGCCATAAAGGCTCCCACTACCCGCATTTATTAATTAATTATTTATTTAATTATTTAAATTTCTCGGGTCTTACAAAAAACCTTGTGAAAATTGCACAGTTTTAAAAAATCAAGTGAAATACCTTATAAAGACCTGTGCAACGTTCACAAGAGGGGAAGCAAACTTAGAGGTTGTTCTTGGTTCTCAAAACTGTGTGTTTGGCAAAGCTGGACTTGGTTACAATCCTTCTTTTGAAAAGAAAACCAAGAAGTTCTCTACTTTCTTTTCAAAAAGTATGCCAAGTGACATGCCATTCATTTCATGCAACTACTGTATACAAAGAGGTTATGTTATTAAGAACTGTCATGCTAGAAAATATGATGTTCCTAAAGGGATTATGAAATGGATCCCAAAAGGATCTAGAAAGGCATAACCATGATGGACCCAACCTATCATAGGGTACCAAGTAATCCAAATCTGTTTTGCAGGTCATAAAAGGTGATAAGAAAGATTTTTGGTACCTTGATAATGGTTGTTCGAGACATATAACAGGAGATAAGACCAAATTTTCAAAGTTAGAGTTGAAGGAGGAAGGGTTTGTAACCTATGGAGACAACAACAAAGGAAAAATCCTTGGAAATGGAGTCATAGGCAATGAATCCTGTTTCAACATCAAGAATGTGCTGCTAGTAGAAGGACTCAAACACAATTTGATAAGTATAAGTCAACTATGTGATAAAGGCTTTAAAGTCATGTTTGAACCAAATAGTTGTTTGATATTTGATGCATGTGGAAGTATTGTATAAGCAAAAGAGTCAATAACATATACCTACTTGATCTACATCATGCATCATTTAGCATCCATTGTTTGCTTATAAAAGAGTATGACACTTGGTTATGGCATAGAAAACTTTGTCACATACACATGCAACATTTCAATTGACTGAATAGAAAACAGTTGGTTGAAGGACTACCAAAACTCAAGTTTGAGAATGATAGAGTGTGTGAAGCTTGTCAAAAAGGAAAACAGACCAAGGTTTCTTTTAAATCCAAAAATGTTGTTTCAACTGAAAGACCTTTAGAGATGCTTCACATGGATCTATTTGGTCCATCTCGAACCATGATCCTTGGTGGCAATCTTTATGCATTAGTCATTGTTGATGATTTCTCTAGGTACACATGGACTTTGTTCTTAGCTGCCAAAAATGACACTTTTCATGCCTTTAAAAGACTTGCCAAGATGCTTGAAAATGAAAAGAGTTCCAAGATAGTGTCTATTCGAAGTGACCATGGTGGGGAATTCCAAAATGAAAAGTTTGAACACTTTTGTGAAAAGCATGGCATTAACCATAATTTTTCTGCACCAAGAACCCCATAACAAAATGGTGTTGTTGAAAGAAAAAATAGGTCACTTGAGGAACTAGCTAGAACTATGTTGAATGAAAACTCACTACCTAAGTATTTTTGGGCTGATGCAGTCAACACTGCTTGCTATGTTTTAAATAGAGTGTTGATTAGGCCAATTTTGAAGAAAACCTCCTATGAGTTTTTCAAAGGGAGGAGTCCTGTTTTAAGTCACCTAAAAGTATTTGGATGTAATCTTAAATAATGGCAAAGAAAGTCTTGGCAAATTTAATGCAAAAGCGGATGAAGGTGTTTTTCTAGGCTATGCTACACAAAGTCATGCATATAAAGTCTATAATAAGAGATTGATGACTGTTGAAGAGTCTATGCATGTTGTATTTGATGAAACTAACCCAAACTGCAAGATCAAGTGTCAAAGAATGTAGAGGAGGAAGATCTACTACAGGAGCAAATTTCTGCTGCAGAAAAGTCCACTGCTGCATGAAATCAGTTGGCTGAAAAGGAAAAACAATCGACTGAAAAAGCTGCAGACAGCAAATTGCCCAAGGATTGGATCCAGCCTAGAGGTTTATCAAAGGACAACATCATAGGTGATATCAAACAGGGAGTATCTGCTAGACGTAGGATTGTATTTTGTGAACATGTTGCATTTGTATCTCAAATTGAACCTAAGAATGTGAATGATGCTTTGAATGATAGTAATTGGATTGTGGCTATGCAAGATGAACTCAATCAATTCACAAGAAATGATGTGTGGTTTCTAGTGCCTAAAACTAATGATATGAATATAATTGGAACCAAATGGGTTTTTAGAAACAAAATGGATGAAGATGGTAATATAGTAAGAAACAAAGCTAGACTAGTTGCTAAAGGTTATAATCAAGAAGAAGGCATTGATTTTGATGAAACTTATGCACCTGTAGCTAGGCTAGAAGCTGTGAGATTACTCTTAGCATATGCTTGCATGTGTAACTTTAAATTGCATCAAATGGATGTGAAAAGTGCATTCTTGAATGGTTTTCTAAATGAAGAAGTGTATGTATCACAACCTCCTGGATTTGAGGATCATCTCTATCCTAACCATGTTTTCAAATTGAAAAAGGCCTTATATGGTTTGAAACAAGCACCAAGGCAATGGTATGAAAGGCTAAGCAATTTTCTCTTATCAAAAGGTTATGCTAGAGGTG
>Ga0214542_1009676_pt1 | contig 14740 bp, 6 predicted proteins | sample CNSS1metaG_FD_160096 | JGI IMG/M metagenome (GOLD analysis project Ga0214542, IMG submission 160096) | Root nodule microbial communities from cowpea collected in UCLA plant growth center, Los Angeles, California, USA - CNSS1 | ecosystem: Host-associated > Plants > Roots > Nodule | place: USA...
AACACAAAAAAAAAAAAAAAAAAAAAAAGCATTATTGTGGCAATTTTTTTTATTCAATGTTTAATTAATAGGTCTTACTGTCTCTTATAATCAAAATATTTATTAAGTTTGCAACATAAAAAAAAGTTGATAAAATTCAAAATTATTTTTAAAAATATTACAAGAAAAAAATAAGTATTTAAGTTTTAATGTTTTAATTAGTTTCTCTAAATTCTAATTAATTTTTTTATACACTAACAAAAGTTATAATACAACACTTATGCAAGTCGAACGTTGTTGTCGGGGAACTGGGCAGAAGGAAAAGAGGCTCCTAGCATGAAGGTTGCTTGTCTCGCCCAGGAGGTGGGAATAGTTGAAAACAAAGTGGCGAACGATGCGTAATGCGTGGGAATCTGCCGAACAGTTCGGGCCCAATCCTGAAGAAAGCTAAAAAGCGTTGTTTGATGAGCCTGCATAGTATTAGGTAGTTGGTCAGGTAAAGGCTGACCAAGCCAATGATGCTTAGCTGGTCTTTTCGGATGATCAGCCACCTAATAAAATGAGTATTTTAATATACTTTAAATGGGTCAAGATCTGTATTAAGATGGGTATGGAAATGGGATGAGGCTGGTATCTCCATATCTAATTGAAAAAATTGAGTATTATTTATATCAATACTTAGTCAATGTAAAAATTCTTCGTTGAAACATAGATGAGTTCAAATAAATTTATAAACACGTGTTTATTTATCATCTAATATTTAATACTTCAATTGTATATGCACCGCATAATATAATTTCATAAATCACTATAAAGAAAGACACTAGTATGAAAATTTGTTTTTTCTTGAAGATACTATATTGGTTGATAAGCATGGTCACGTAATTTGTATTAGTTGTTCAATGAAACTATTAAAATCATGTTATTTATATTTAAATAAATCAATTTAACTAAATTTTATATATTGGTGTAATATGTTGCATGGAAACTTTGAGTATGACATCTGCATAATAAATGTAGATCATACACAGAAATAATCCTCAATTAAAAATTAATTTTTTTTAACTATTAAATTATACACTATTAGAAATTTTCATATTACATACTTGCAAACTTGTTAAAAAAATTTACAAGAAAAAACCTTTTTCTACCTTTTTTTTAAGAATTTTAATTGGCAGGTAATTCTTTCGTGGATAATTATTTCTTACAAAATTATAAAATTTGCAAGTATTTTCTATAAAATTTGTTGCGAAAAGTGTTTTATACAAAATATTTTACAAAAAATTGGTAACAATTTCTTGCAAAAGTTTTTTTCACAACAAAATTTGTAAATATTTCCTACGAAAAAAATTTAAAAACAAAATTGGTAGAAATATGAATTTTTTTAGCAGTGGTGTTTCATATTTTACCTTTGAAATAAAAGTTAATAAATGGTCTAAACTCAAATATCAGTTTAAAACATCAATTAACACACATAAAATAAAAAAAAAAATTGTTAAGTTAAAAGGTCTACTTCCACTCACTTTTAAATTTTGAAATCAAAATATATCATAAATTGAAACAAAAACCAATTTCAATTTTATATTAATTCAAAACTAAAAATATATTTAATCTTAAATTAAATTAACTAAATCACATTTAAACTATTCTTTTATAAAAAAATATAAAAATAGAACAATGTATAAGAACAACACAGTAAAGGAGTATTCTTACCATCGGAGTCTAAGGTCCCATCATGAATAAGAGAGGGAATACTGTACGTTAGGGCAAACGTTGTAGCTGATGCAGGGCCCACTATCGCTCCTTTCATTCCAAATTTTTTCCCAACATCCAACGCCCAAGCCATGAACAAATCTGCAACAATGAAGCTGATTTTGTTCTCACCTTTCAAATGCATATTATGTATCAGTTTCTCAAGTTCTTTTGGCATCTTCTTCTGCAGAGCATCACACAGCTTGCCAAAATCGTTTCTATCATCATCAGCTCCTAACCCATCAGGGACTGAAACCAACTTTATCACCGATTCTTCCTCATGCTTCCTACTATGTTGTTGCTCTCCAAAGGAACTCACCACTCGCTTGTGGTCGAATTCTGTGTTCACGAAAATCACTTTGCAACCATTTTTGACCAACTTTTGTGACAGGATCATCAAAGGGTTCACATGTCCTTGTGCAGGATAAGGTAGCACCAGTACAACTGGAATATTGCTCATCTTCTCCTTAGGGCTTTTTCTGTTTCTGAGGCCCTTTATTATAGTCATGATTCTGGGATATTTGTTCTCACTTATTCTGGTCTTCTTTATTTTATGAATCTATTGCATATAGAGATGACAAATAAATCCACCTTCATGGGTATTGTCCGAACCCGTATCCGTTTTGACGAAAAATCTCCACATTGATTGGGTTTGGGTATGGATATGAGGAATCTCCGACTTTTTTTTTTAATTGAATACGAGGACGTGTTTGGGGATGTACATATCCCAACCATAATACCCGTCCGCGCCATATCTTTGTCCTTGTTTAAATTATTAAAATATTCACAATTAATTAAGTAATCATATATATATATATATATATATATATATATATACTTTTTATTTTTATTTCTTCTAATTATTTGGTTTGCATTAAACTTATTAGCATCTCCAGTATAATTTTTATCTTATTATAACATTTATGTAATTATGTTAAAATTATTGATGTCAATTAAAAAAAATTCATGTCTCACATTTGAATATTTTTATCATTTTATAATATTTTTATTTATTGTATATTTTTATCATTTATTTACCTTTGTGTGATTTCTTTTAATAGTCTCTCAAATTGTTTCCAAGACACATATTTGTTACTTTTTAAATATTTTTATTTTTTGTTTATTTTCATTATGTAGAATAGTATTTCAATATATTTTATCTAACTATTTTTTATTTTTTAACTCATTATCAATCATACTGTAATTTTTTTTACTATAATTGTATAAATAACTTTTATTTACTATAATATAAAAATTTAATATAATTGTCATGAATATTTTTTATCACGATCCAACATATATTGAAATTCAAAAGATACAAGATCTATGTCAAAATTTTATTATTATATTTATTATTTGTTTTTTGCGTCATTTTGATAAGTCATGTATTAGTGTATTTTATTAGTGTATAAAAAAATTTATTATAATTTAAAAAATTGAAGTAAACAAACATTTAAAATATATTTTAATTTGAATATTTGATTTGATTTTATATTATATTTTTTTAAAAATATTTTTAAATTTTATCAACAAATTGAATATTTTTTCATTAATGTTTGCAAATTTAATAAATATTTGGTTCTCATGATACTTTATTTGGTATTCTAATCTAAAATGTAAACAATTATAATTTATCTCAAAGTATTTGATATCGAAGAAACATTCATCCTCCTCCTAATATTGAATATTTGATAATATTATGTTTTCTTTACCGTAATTTTTTATTATTTTATAAAAATTAATTAAAATTAATATTGAAGTAGTAAGAAAACGGGTAAGGGTATGAGTACGAAAATATACCCGTTACCTTGTGGGGATGGGGATGGGACAAAAGTTTGATACCCGTTGAGTTTGGGTATGGGGATGAGTGTAAATTTTTTTCTATGGGGATGAGTATGAGATAACGAAACTCGTTCCCACCCCGTCCCGTTGCCATTACATATTAATAAAAGAATAAACTACCAAAATTATTATATTACCCAATTTCTTTTATTAACATGTGTTGTAAAAATTAGTTTTTTCATCATTTTAAAACTTTGGTAGAAAAGAATCCAAGTTTAAATTTTACAAAAGTCAATTTATTTATTTATTTTTATTTATTTATGATTTCAACTATAATATTAATTATAAATAATATTATTATTTGTAATATTTGTATAAGTATTAGTATTAGTATTTTTATAAATATTATTTATAATGACAATAGTGAAATTATAACCAATATTAGTATTATAATAATAATAATAATAATTATTATTATTATTATATGCTACTATTACATATGTTTAGTATTAGTATTATTAATATAATTAATAATTAATAGTAAAGTTATTACTGTTATTAGTAATATTAATATATAATATATATTAATTTTTTATTATATATTATTGATATGAGAAAAGAAGTATTAGAAATATTATTATTATTATTATTATTATTATTATTAATAAGAACTATAATTATTATATTATTATTATAATTATTATTATATCTAATTTAAAAAATTGGCATTTCAAAAATATTATATTATTAACCCATAATAACCCATAAATATTATTATTATTAATATTATATTTGTTATCTATAATAATAATTATTATTATAAATATAATTGTTATTATTATTATTATGTACTATAACTATTTTATTTTTATATTATTATTATAATTATAACTATAATAGTAATTATTATTATTATTATCAAATTTAACTATAATAATAATAATTATTAACTATAATTATTATTATCGTTTATTATTGGAATGATTATTGGATGTTTATGCTAGATTGGAATGCTATAATTATACAAAATCAAATTATGCAGTATTATGCAGACACGCTAAGCGAGAATATGTTTGTCGAACGAATTCAAGTTCAGGTTCAGAGAGCTCACTGACTTTATAGTTATTGAGCGAATCCAAAGTCAGGAAGCTTACTAACTTTGTAGTCGCTAAACAAGAATTGATCGAATTTTGGAGAAATTTACCTCTATGAAATACAGTGATTTATTTGTTAAGTGAGTCATGTGGTCGCTGAACGAATGGACATTTGTGCACTTTGTGCCTAGCGAGTGGATGATTTCGCTAAGCGAATACATTAAAATCTAGTAGTCATTTTCGATTAAAATCTAGTAGTCATTTTCGATGCTAAAACTTTGGTGTGTTGTGGTAAATGTGGATTATTGCCTACGAAATGATTGATATATGAGATGTAATTGAGATTGGTTATATGAGGTTTAGTTGAGACTTGTTTAGGATAATTCAAGGAGAATTAGTAGTGATTTGTAGTAGTGTATGCATTGATATAGGGATTTAGTTGGAAGTTATTTTGATGCTCTAATAACTATCAAATTCTTAAGTAAAGAAGGATAAAGTATGTGGTGAGAGGAGCAAGAGTTCTTAGTCTAGGGGCTTTATCTTGGTCAAAAATGTTAACGGACTAACCTTATGTGTCGTATAGTAAAATTCTTTGTTTATCGCTCTATAGAGCATTGGATACCACAAGTGCACAACATACCAAGATTCAATATCAATGTATGTATCCAGATGATTGACTCTTGTTTGATTCGTTGTATGTGGTATGCTTGTCTTTGTACCAATTATTTATACACCACAAGTGCATACTCATAATTAAATCAGACATAGTTTTCCTTTTTTAATTCTTAGCTAACCTTTATTTTAATATTTTTGTTATAGTTAATGTCGGTTATGTTGATACCAACCTTATTTATTTTTAATATTTATTTTAATTTTGTCACCAATCAATACTAATCCAAATATTTATTTAATAAATACACCGAAAATATTTATTTATTTAATAAATATTTATAGTTTTTAAATACACTAAAAATATTATTAGCAATTATTATAGATTCATTGGAAATATAAAAAAAAAATGTAGGATATTACTGGATTAGTTGTAAATATTCAGACCACAAAATTTATGATTCATATAATTTGGATTTTCTCTAAGATTTGCAGTAAATATGGTCCTTGTGCCTTAAATATGGTCCTTGAGAATGTGATGCTATACCTTCCTTTTCTGCAACATTTTAATATTTAATTAAAGTGGACCAAGTGAAAAAGACCCCATCAATGAACTCCATTCAACTTTCTTTTCTCTTTCTCATCCATTTTCAGAAAAACCATGTTCACAAGTTCTGCTGAGATTCAGAATTTTTTTATAATAAAAACCCTCTTTTTGAATTTTTCTTCCTTTCCTTATCTTACTCTGCTTTGTTTGCTTGTTTATGTATTGTTTGTCTTCAATCGTGTGTCGGTTCAAATACTTGAATCGATCAAATACGAGAGGAATTAATTATCTACTTGATTATACAATTCAATATATAGCACTTTATTCAAATTGGATCAATTCAATGGGAGGATAATCAATTGGGTGATGGAAGTATAAAACAAGTTAAATGAAATATTATGAAAGACTATTCATATTAACTATACCTTTAAAATATTATATTATGTTCATTAAAGTAGCTAATAAGTAGAGATAAATAAACAACTCATAACTTAACTAAAGGTTTACACTCCAATTTTTATCTGAAATTTGTTAACTTCACTTTAAAAATCTTTCAATTGAACTTAAAATTAGTTATAGATGAACAAGCAATACATGTAAAATACCATAGAACGAAGGTCATTCGGATTTAGATGTACCATATATAAACAACCAAGGAATTTTGAATTACTTTTTTAAATCATTATATTAATTTTATGATATAAAAATTAAAAAAAATAGATGGTTTTTAAATATTAAAAGAAAATATAGATTCTATATAATTGTAGAAATAAAAATAATGTTCCGAACTATAATTTAGATAATAATTTAATATGAACTATTGTACTTGTTAGGTTTTACAGAGGAACGGCGGTTTTACAGGATTCCAGGTAAGGGTTTCAGGTAAGCGTGTCCTGTTAAGAGGAACGGCGGTACAGAAAAGGACAGAAAAGGAGTACTCGTGGTTGGGCAGTTAGCTTTCGCTGGAGGGGGAGTGTACCAATGTGGTTGAAGGGACTCACCCTTGAGGGGGAGATTGTTAGGAATCCAAGTGTGAGTCTAAGTCCCACATTGACCAGAAATGGGAAAGTAGAGCACTATATAAGAATAAAGACCCATAAACCCATTGCCTTAAGGTTTTGGGTTGAGAGTGGTGTCAGTATCTTATATGGTTAGGCTCAGATCTCATTGGTGTACTTTATATATTTATTTACTTTAAGGTTTGAAATTTTTTTCACATTTTTATTTTGAAAAATATTTTTATTTTGGTATTGTTTGTTTTGAAATTGAATTTATGATTTGTTTTTAAAAAATATAAATAATCATGAATTTTGAATTATTCTTTTAAATTATTATATTTATTTTAGGGTTAAACATGTTTTTGGTCCATTAACTTTACGTGAAAATTGAAATTAGTCTCTTTTTGAAATTTTTGTCCAATTTAGTTCTCTGTCTTTAGAAATGTATGGATTGAATCTTATTAATCAAATTTTGTTAAGTTTATTTGACATTTCAAATGCTTTTGATTATAGCATTTGAACTGTTTATATGGTTTGATACATTTTCACTTCAATGTTAGCTGAAAAACGTGTTTGAAACGTTAAATAAAGTTAGCAAAATTCAGTTAAAAAGACTAAATTCATGATTAAAATGACTAAATTCATGTATTTCTAAAATTGATGAACTAAATTAAATCAAAATTTCGGAGAATAATGAATTTTAATTTTTAGTGAGAGTTAAGGAACTAAAAACATTTTACGCTTTATTTTAACATATAGAAATTAAAAAATATATATTTTTAAATATTAAAAAAATATAAGTTTGATATAATTGTAAAAATAAAAATGAATGCCCTAACTTCAAGTTCGTTTAAACAACATCGAGTCAATTATTATATTTGAAATATTATCTATTTTGAAGTCTAAAATCTTTACTAATATTTTATTCTAAAAAATATTTAAAAAATAATAAATAAAATATATTTAAATTACTCTTTACCTAAACTTCTAATAAAGAGAAAAAATAAGAAAATAAATGCAATGAAGAAGAAAAGAGGAGCGTGAAGGTGGTGGCATGGACCAATGGACCAATATGTATTTATTTGATTTGTTTTTCAATACTCTTTGTTGGAAATGGCCTATGGAGATAAAAGAGGTGTCGGTGAGCTTGTGGAAATTTCATTGTGCTAGTTTTCAAATAAAAATTTATACTCATTCTTGTTTTACATCTCAGAAATTACGTTTTATTTCTATTTCTATTGGTAGTTACTCAAGTATTCATTAAATAATTTTTTACAAAAAAATAAAATAAAATAAAAAGAATATTATTTAAAATTAAATCTAGAAAGTATATACATATTTTTTTAATATCAAATAAATTAAAAGTATTTTAAAAATTTAAAATAAGACAAATATCTACATATTTATTTTAGCCAGAATAAATTATTTGAATCCATATTTATATCAGATAAATTGGATAAAAATTTAAAAAATAACTAATTCCAATTTTTATCTGAAATTTGTTACTTCACATTAAAAATCTTTCGATTGAAATTAAAATTAGTCATAGATATACAAGCTACATGTAAAATACCATAGAACGAAGGTCATTTGGATTTAGATGTTCTATATATAAACAACCGATGAATTTTGAATTACTTTTTTAAATCATTATATTAATTTTATAATATAAAAATTAAAAAAATAGATGGTTTTTAAATATTAAAAGAAAATATAAATTTTATATAATTGTAGAAATAAAAATGAATGTTCCGAACTCTAATTTAGGTAATAATTTAATATTAATTATTGTATTCGAAATATTTATTTACTTTTAAGGTTTGAAATTTTTGTCACATTTTTATTGTGAAAAAATATTTCTATTTTGATTTTGATTGTTTTAAAATATGAAATTTATGATTTATTTTAAAAAAAAATATAAATAACCATGAATTTTGAATTATATTTTAAAATTATTATAACTATTTTAGGGTTAAATATGTTTTTGTCCCTTAACTTTTTCAGTAAAAATTGGAATTAGTCCATCTTTAAAATTTTTGTTCAATTTACTCCCCCAACTTTATAAATGTGTAGATTGAGTCTTATTAATCAAATTTTGTTAAGTTTATTTGATGTTTCAAATGCGTTTCATGATAGCATTTGAGTTGTTGATACTGTTTGACATATTTTCGCTTCAATATTAGCTAAGAAACGTGTTTAAAATGTTAACTAAACTTAAAATTTGGTTGAAAAGACTAAATTCATGCATTTTTTAAGTTGAAAGACTAAATTGAGTCAAAGTTTGGAACGGATACTAATTCCAATTTTCAGTGAGAATTAAGGGATAAAAACATATTTAACCCTTTATCTTAAAATATAGAAATTAAAAAAATATAGTTTTAAGTATTAAAAAAATATAAGTTTGATATAATTGTAAGAGTAAAAATGAATCTGTTTTGGAATCTGAAATCTCTACTACTATTTTATCCTTAAAAATATCTCAAAAAGATAATAAAAAATATATTTAAGTTACTCTTTATCTAAACTTCTAATCAATATTAGAGAAACAATAAGAAAATAAATGCAATGAAGAAAAAAAAGGGGAGTGTGAAGGTTGTGGCATGGACCAATGGAACAATAAGTATTTATTTGATTTTTTTTCGATACTCTTTGTTGGAGATGGGTGATGGAGATAAAAGAGGTGTCAGTAAGCTCGTGAAAATTTCATTGTGATTAGGGATGTCAACGAAGTGAGTATGATACGGATAGTAGCTCTCCCGTACATGTACCCATATTCGTCGGGTATCCGTTATGTGGGTACCCGTTTATTTTTTTCATATTCGTGGGTATCCACGGGTACCTGCGGGTATTTACAAAATTATTTAAAAAATAAATATTTAATCATAAATTCAAATAAAATAAAATAAAATACATCACTGTCATAAATTTTAAATAAAGTTCAAACAAACTCAAGTTCATACAAGTCCAAATAATCATAAAAATAAATATAAAATGTTGCTCAACATAATGAAAATTCTTTAATTAGTGTTTTGATCAACAAGCCCACTTTCTCCAATTGATTCTTGAGAAAAAATTAGGGCAAAATATTTTTTACTAATATATATATATATATATATATATATATATAAGGATATTTTTGTGAATTAAAGTTTAGCGGGTTCGGGTATCCATGGATACGGATACTATGACACCTGTACCCGCCCCGTTAACATGTGGGTATCAAAAATACCCATACCCGCGGGTAGCGGGTATCCATTTTTAATATCTGTTTTCTATCCATTGCGGGTTTTATCCACAGATACCCGCGGGTACGAATAGTCTTAACATCCGTGCTAGTCTATTATATATTAAAAAAAAGATACTATTAAAATTATGATATTATTTTTTTTATTTATACGTGTCATAAAAATCTAGTACATATTAAGAAAAGAAGATACTATCAAAATTACCAAGTTATCCATTTTTTTACTGACATGTGTCATAGATTATTATAATTATTTCGTAAAATCAAAACTGTACCATATTATGATATCAATTTTATATATTATATTTGAAACTGAATTTACAACTTCGTTACTTTAGTAATAACATTTACAACAATATAACTTAATTTCATAATATTTATTATTTTATTTTTATATTATTATTATTATTATCAATTATAACTATAATTATTATTATTATTAACTATAATTTTTATTATCATTATTATTATCAACTATAAGATCATTATTACTACCAATTATAAGTATTATTATCATTATTATTAATTATAATTATTTCTATTATTATATTATTATTATTATTATTAAGAACTATAATTATTATAATAGTTATTATCATTATTATTATTATCATTATTGTTTTTTATATTATGGTTAGATACACATTTTACTTTTACCTACCATTTTGGAATCATGTTTCAATTATAGTAAACATTGACTTAAGTCTGCACTCATTTAAGTCTGCATCCCGTTTAAATCTGCATTTGAAAAGGAAAAATTCTCGGATCAATAATTTTGTGAATTTATTTTCAAAAAAAAAATCATGTAAAATCATTTGTGTAACGTCCCATTTAATTAATAAACGTAATTAAAAGAAACGCCACACACAAATAGTACGATATAGCAGTCTTGGGGTCCTTAACCCAACCCCTACAAGCTGGGCACACCACGATGCCGAAAGAAGACAGTTGAAAAGTCTAACAAATACGGGTATAGAAAATAAAGCATAACGAGATACATGGGACAAAGCCCTAAAGAAAACCAAGATCCATCCCATGCAGATCATGCAGCGGAACCATCACCTCCCTGTTGTCCGCGGGTGTTCCTCGCATCTGCTCACATCAACAAGTTGATGATCATCGCAAAAGAAAGTACCACACAGCAGAACACACAACAAATAAAAGTAGGGTAAGCTAAAGCACAAAATATTTCATCCATCAAGTCCGATATAATTTCACAGTATCATACACTCAATTCAACCAAGCATGTTATGACTCATCAGGCAATACACTACAACTCGACTTGACTCATCCGGATACATATAACTTGGTCGGATTCAGCGGATGCTTGCACTTGTGGTGGATACCTCTGCTCTCCCCGAGCTATGTGTTACAATGTTACGATAAATCAATTTTCCTCACCACAAGGTTAGCCCTTAGAAGATTTCAGGCCTCCTGCTACTCTCACCACAAGAGTTAGTCCACTCTAGGTGAGACTAACTGACTCCTTAGAGTGTTAGAATGCAACCTTACCTTGAATCCTTACCTAGTTATATAGATGGGGCACCACCATGGACACCCATTAATAGGGGCCATGGAATTAAGTCCCGACCACTGAAGCGCGACCCTGAAAGTCTCACCTAGAGACCTCAAGGAATTATGCACTAACACAGACAAAATATGATCACACAATCAAATAGTATTCCCCATGCAAGGATATATTCATTATGTCAACCTTTAAAGCCAATACCTTTCATGTTTCCAGGTCCAACTCATTCCAACTCATTATAATCCATCCATGCACATAGGATTCAACTCATCTCGTTATCATGCCACTTTAATAATACCCATCTCATTTAGTTCGCATGCCAATTTTCATACCAAACCCATCATCTACAATTCATGAAATCATGCCACGCATACATAATACTCCATTATATACATGTTTCTCATCATAACATTCATACCCAACCAAATACCAATCATCCAAGAATAAACAAGCATCCAAACAGCGCACTGCCTCGCCCAACCCCTCGCTCAGGCTAAAGGGTATCGCTCAGGCGAGACGTGCTCGCTCAGGCGAGCCCCTTTCGCCTAGGCGAGGGCTAAAAAAAGCATCCAGAAACCAACGCGGGATCTCGCCTAGGCGAGACCGCTCTCGCCTAGGCGAGACCGCTCTCGCCTGAGTGAGATACTCGCTTGCTCAAAATGAAGAGTGGGTCGCCTGGGCGACCTTTCGTGTAAGGAGGGTTTGGGTGAGTCCCTGTTCATCTCGCTTAGGCGAGACTGGCCCGCTTGGGCGAGATTAGCAGGTCTTGTCATTGTTTTCCTGCAACAGTCCCTCGCTCCAGCCCAAGCAACAGATTCATACAACAGTTTCAAGCGTTCAAAACCAAAATAGCATCACACCCGCCACATAAACTCGAAACAACAGCCAAACAACGAAGGAAACGGGACATATGAGTAAGGTCTTAGCTTCCCTACCTGGAAATGGCTAGCACGAGGCCTCGTCCCTAAACAGCGGAGAATGGCAACACAAGGGGCGACTCAAGGTGCTAGAAAGAAAAGAGAAATAGGGGAAGAATGAGTTACTCAGCGTAACCGTAGCAGAACTAAAAGCACGGTTGGAAGGATACTTACATGGAGTATAAGTTCTCTCAACTCAACGTGACAGTGGAAGCAAACCCTAGCGGAGGGGGTTGACGGCTGCAGTCTTAGGTTCTCTGAAATAAATGGAAAATTGTCCTTAGGCCCACTTACAAGGACAACCCTTTTAGTTTAGGGCAGAAAGATAAGGAGCAATCTTAACGGGCCTTACAATTTGACTTTATATATATACTAGTGTAAACACAGGCGCTATCGCGCCTGTGTGTATGAATTATATTAATAATTGATGATATTATAATGTTATTAAGTTAATGAACAAAATAAAAGTATATTTATAAAAATTAAAGTGAAATGTATGGAGAAAATATGAGAAAAATAATTGTTGATGAATAGTAGGAGAAAAAAGAAGAAGGAGATAAATAAATAGTTTTATAAAAACTTGTAAAAGTAACCGTTAATTTTAAAAAATTTAATAAATAATTAAATTGTAAAGGGTAAAGTTGGAATTATGAAATGTGGACACAAAAGAGGGAATCCTAAATTAAAAGTATTTTAAAAATTTAAAATAAGACAAATATCTACATATTTATTTTAGCCAGAATAAATTATTTGAATCCATATTTATATCAGATAAATTGGATAAAAATTTAAAAAATAACTAATTCCAATTTTTATCTGAAATTTGTTACTTCACATTAAAAATCTTTCGATTGAAATTAAAATTAGTCATAGATATACAAGCTACATGTAAAATACCATAGAACGAAGGTCATTTGGATTTAGATGTTCTATATATAAACAACCGATGAATTTTGAATTACTTTTTTAAATCATTATATTAATTTTATAATATAAAAATTAAAAAAATAGATGGTTTTTAAATATTAAAAGAAAATATAAATTTTATATAATTGTAGAAATAAAAATGAATGTTCCGAACTCTAATTTAGGTAATAATTTAATATTAATTATTGTATTCGAAATATTTATTTACTTTTAAGGTTTGAAATTTTTGTCACATTTTTATTGTGAAAAAATATTTCTATTTTGATTTTGATTGTTTTAAAATATGAAATTTATGATTTATTTTAAAAAAAAATATAAATAACCATGAATTTTGAATTATATTTTAAAATTATTATAACTATTTTAGGGTTAAATATGTTTTTGTCCCTTAACTTTTTCAGTAAAAATTGGAATTAGTCCATCTTTAAAATTTTTGTTCAATTTACTCCCCCAACTTTATAAATGTGTAGATTGAGTCTTATTAATCAAATTTTGTTAAGTTTATTTGATGTTTCAAATGCGTTTCATGATAGCATTTGAGTTGTTGATACTGTTTGACATATTTTCGCTTCAATATTAGCTAAGAAACGTGTTTAAAATGTTAACTAAACTTAAAATTTGGTTGAAAAGACTAAATTCATGCATTTTTTAAGTTGAAAGACTAAATTGAGTCAAAGTTTGGAACGGATACTAATTCCAATTTTCAGTGAGAATTAAGGGATAAAAACATATTTAACCCTTTATCTTAAAATATAGAAATTAAAAAAATATAGTTTTAAGTATTAAAAAAATATAAGTTTGATATAATTGTAAGAGTAAAAATGAATCTGTTTTGGAATCTGAAATCTCTACTACTATTTTATCCTTAAAAATATCTCAAAAAGATAATAAAAAATATATTTAAGTTACTCTTTATCTAAACTTCTAATCAATATTAGAGAAACAATAAGAAAATAAATGCAATGAAGAAAAAAAAGGGGAGTGTGAAGGTTGTGGCATGGACCAATGGAACAATAAGTATTTATTTGATTTTTTTTCGATACTCTTTGTTGGAGATGGGTGATGGAGATAAAAGAGGTGTCAGTAAGCTCGTGAAAATTTCATTGTGATTAGGGATGTCAACGAAGTGAGTATGATACGGATAGTAGCTCTCCCGTACATGTACCCATATTCGTCGGGTATCCGTTATGTGGGTACCCGTTTATTTTTTTCATATTCGTGGGTATCCACGGGTACCTGCGGGTATTTACAAAATTATTTAAAAAATAAATATTTAATCATAAATTCAAATAAAATAAAATAAAATACATCACTGTCATAAATTTTAAATAAAGTTCAAACAAACTCAAGTTCATACAAGTCC
>Ga0214542_1009678_pt1 | contig 14737 bp, 7 predicted proteins | sample CNSS1metaG_FD_160096 | JGI IMG/M metagenome (GOLD analysis project Ga0214542, IMG submission 160096) | Root nodule microbial communities from cowpea collected in UCLA plant growth center, Los Angeles, California, USA - CNSS1 | ecosystem: Host-associated > Plants > Roots > Nodule | place: USA...
AGAGGATGACCAGCTTTCCTAGCAACAGCGCAACACTCAATCTTCTAAGAACTCACTTAGAAAAAGTTATCACTCACTCACACTAGGCTTTTCAAAGCTATTTTTTAAGAATCTCACAGAGCAACACTTTGCAGTCACAACACAAGAACTCTGAATCTTAAAAAGGTGGTTGTAAGTTTGGAAACTGAGTTCTATTTAAAGAGGTTTTCGCAGGTTGAGATAGAAATGAAGAGTTTAGCTGAAACTGCCAAGGATAATCGATTACCCAAAATGGTAATCAATTATCTCATGTACAAATTTGAACAAATATTTTTATAATTGTCAATGATAATCGATTACCATTCGTGGTAATCAATTATCTTAAGTGGGTTTTGAAAAATAGAATTTTTTGAGTTGGTAATCGATTATTATAAGTTGGTAATCGATTACCATAATGATATTTGCGAAAAAATGAGTTTTTCTCAGAGGAGTTGCGAGCTGGCTGTTGTTCTAACAATTTTGCACCTAACTAGAAAAAATTTAAGTCTATTACAATAAGAATCTTTAAACATAAACTATACTGTCTTTAATATCTTCAAGTGTTTTCTTCAGCATCTTTATCATCATCAAAATCTTTTAATCAATCTTTGTCAACAGGAATGTTTGTGGAGTGATCTCAACATCATAACATTACACAATTAAGAGTAAAATTTACAAGGGTGAGACACCTCTATTTATAGCCTAAGGTGTCTCTTAATTTGGAGATGAAAAACCCTAAAAGCTTTAACTTGGCTATCTTGGAGACCAAGCCAAAAATCATTTCCAATAGGAGAAGGACATGTGGTCACTCAAAAAGGCAGGAAATACTCTCCATTCCTAGAGTGTCATGTGGCCACCCAAGAGGTGGAAAAATACTCTCCATTTTTAGAGTGTCAAGTGGAAAATACTATTAATTCCTAGAGTGCCATTTGTAACACCTCAATTTTGTGGGTGTCACGAAAACTTATAAAATGAGCACTTTTAGCGGAAACTATTATCGATAAAAAATGTAGTTAAAACATTCATTGTTTAAAAATTTTAAATAACAACGACATTGAAAATAAATTACATTGTCTTTAATGCGTAATTTAACAACTTAATAAAATGAACATAAATCTTGAGTTCACCCTTTTCTCTCGTTAGTCTACTCCACATCAGAATCATCTACAATATTATCTACTCTCGTATAACACACGCGTCATACGATCATCGCACACACAACAACCACACAACACAAACAATAAGAGTAAGCTAATAATAAACAATGATATATAACCGATATTCAGCGAAATAAAACATTACAAATAATACTAAACCTCACATCCAAATAATATACTTAAGCATTTGATGACTCCATCTTCAAGAGTAAGGAAGCTAAGGAGAAGCCATGCGGAATTGATGAAGCTTCCATGGAGAAGGATGAAGGTGTGGAAGTTAGAAGATGAGAGGAGAAGTGGTGCGGCAATGGTGTTTGGAGAAGCTCTCAAGTGAGGTTGGGCCAACACTCAAGGAAGGGGGCTAGAGGAAACCAAGAAGGAGAACTCTAGCCTAAGTTGATTCATAAAAAGACAGGAGTCTGGAGTCATCTCAACAGAATTTCTCTACTATATTCATGAATGAAAATACAAGGGTCCTAAGATCTCTATTTATAGGCTAAAAATGAGACCAAGGAGTCTCCAAAAAGTGGAGGGAAAAAGGAGTCTACAAAGTTGAATTTTGGAGCCAAAAAGGAGCATGTGGGAAGTGTGACTTGCCACCTAAGCAAGTCACACTTGTCTTGCCATGGGAAGCTAACTCTCATCCTTGGAGAGCAAGTTTGAGAAGCTTCTAGGTTTTTTTAGAGTAGACACACTACTCTTGGCCCATTTGGCCCAATTCTCCTTTTTGGTCCAAAATTACTTCTAAAGCCCAATTTCCTCTAAGGCCCAATACATGGCCCAAAGAAACGCATATGATTTTAAACACATATGAGTGTGTATTTGTTTAGCCTTGTACAGTAGGGGAGTTTTCTCTCTAAGGATAACACTATGCGTGCCTCAACCCAGGATATTTCTACTCCTTACCTTTTATCTTTTATTTATTATTGTTATTATAATTGTTGATCTCTGATTAATATTAATTGTTTTATATATTGTCTTAGTATTATTATTGATTTAATAATAATTATTATATTATTTCATATTTATATTATTATTAGTTTTATTTGAGTAATCATTTTCTAACATTCTTCAAGAGAAAAACTATCTTGTTATTTCTATTTTTTTATTACTCTATTGTATTCAATTCTAAAATTAAAAACAATATAAAGTTGAAGACTGCAAAACACATTTTGTGAACTAATGTGTTTGTTATGGTTATAATTAAATCAGTTTTAACTAAGCCTAAAAATTGATGTGTATAATTGTTTCTATTTCTATTGGTAACAATAAATAAAATTATGGATAAATAAAATTCATGCTCATTGAATAATTTTTTGTGATGTCTATAGCTCATGCTTATGTTGTTATATTAATTTATGCTTTAATATTGTCTGTTCTTACCATTGATAAAGATGTTCTATATCATGTATATATTTTAAGTGTTTGTATGAAAATAATTATAAAATAATTTGTCATACTAAAATTACTGTTGTGTTATGGAAAACACTTGAACTAAACTTTGCATTTGGAAAGAAAAAAAAAAGCTTGATATTTATATGAAAAAAAAAGTGACTATAATAAAGATAATCTTTATCAAATTTATGAATTCAAAATTATTGTTTATGACATGAAATTAAAATGAATAATTTTAATTGATATCATGTTTAAGATCATGTAAATGCTGATAAAAGAAGAAATCTTCATATCAAAAATTGAAGGGATAGTCAAGTAAAAATTAAACTTGTCTTCTAGATTTCTTTAAAGAGTTTTTCATGTTTCTGAATTTAGAATCTTTCTTGTGCTCAACAAGGTTATGAAGTGGTTCCCAAGTGCAATAAGATTATTATTTCTAGACATGTGTTTTGGTTGATAAATGATATATTTATGATGATTTGTTTGAGTTAAGTACCTTTATCTTGTAATAAAATATTTATAAGTTTTCTTTGATTATTACAAAATGTTAAGTTGTGATTTTTGACATGCTATTCTACAACTGTTGAGAAGTTGAGAACTTTTGGTTAGAGACCATTCAAATTATGAAATTTTGAGGTGCAAAATTAATTAATGAGAGAAGTGATGATACATATCTTTATAAATGAGTGTTTTTATGTGATATTCATGGTATTATTCACTAAGTAACATATTCATATGGTGTTAATGTAATGGTGCAGTGAAAGAAAAAAAAAATGCTTTTGTTTGATATGGTAAATGTTATGCTTCAAGTTCTAGCTTACCTAACATTATATAGGGTGAAATTTTATATCCTGCTTAATATATTTTGAACACAAAAGATTGTGATAAAACTTGTTATGAGTTATGAAAGAAAAAAAGAACCACATTTAAAATATTTCAAAGTGTGGGGGTGTCTTGTAAAGGAATATACCTTTTAATGAGAAAAAAATCTCTGGTTACTTATTCTGATAAATTTCTTGAGATTATTGAATGATATATATTAATGTAGATTGGATATTGATTCTGGTGGCACAATATCAACTATTAGTTATGGTTATGTTTAACCTTGGATGAAGGTGTCCTATCATGGAAATATGTTAAAAACTTGTTTTTCTGTCATGATCTACTTTGCAAGCATAAATTATTTCTATTTTCAATGCATCCTGACAATCAAATTGTTATATTTAAAGTTCCTAGTAAAAATGTCAATGAAATTGACATATGAGGAATGAGAGACAAATATATTAGAAACTAAATTACTCATGGTATTGTCTCTCTTGACTTTGTCAAGTCAAAAAGAAATATTGCAGATCTACTTATCAAAGGGTTGATGCATCAACATGTATTTGAGTCGTCGAGGGGAATGAGACTATAGCCCATAAATTAGTTGTAACAATGAACACCCATCTCCACATGAATGGCGATCCCATGGAATGAAGTTCAATGGGTAACAACGAAGTTGTTGTTGACTAAAGTACACCAAATAATTTGATTAAATTTTATGTCTCATTCCTATGGCGAGGTGTACTATAAATTGTGATAATAATTAGGTTGAGGTATGTGCATTATTATGCTTATTTTATAAAATACCTCTTAATAAACCCAATGGTTGAGGTATGTGCATTATTATGCTTATTTTATAAAATACCTCTTAATAAACCCAATGACAATTATTGTAGGGGTATGAGTCACAAACCACCCTTTGAGGGTTTACCTAGTGAGTGTGATGGTGGGGCCGCCATTGTGAGACATGGGCAAGTCTCTAAGTGACACTCGTGAAACAAGATACATGCACAAGGTCGTAATGTGCACCCACTGATTAGAACCTATAATGAACACCGATATTGTATGTGTTATTTACTAAAACCTGGTCATAGAGGATGTAGTTCAAGACAATCAAGTCTCTGCATTTTCTCGGGTGGAAGTTTATAAGCACTAGGTGTAAGGGTCAGACCCGGAAGGTTCCTTACACTGAACTACAATATTTTGTTTAAAAAGATAATATATTTTTTGTTTTATTTTATTTTTTAAATTATGTGGGGGATTGTTAGAAATATTTTAATATAATTTTAAAAATAAATAATTAAAATAAAAATTCTACTGTTACTCATGTTTTTATAGACCTTTAATTTATGGGTTAATGCTTTTAATGGCTAACGACTATATTCTTATTACTATTTACTCTTTTGTCTCCTTTTGCTACCTATAAATACCACATAGGTGCATGAGGAAGAATACAACAATAGGGACAACAAACACTAGAGTTTTTCTTAAAAGTGTTCTTCTTTTCTTATCTATATTATCTTTAAACAGTGGTGTTCATAAGGTTTGGAGATCCTTCGCTGCACTCGATCGATCTGACGGGTTGTTGTATCTTGGGAGAGAAACACATATGATTTGAAACACATATGAGTGTGTATTTGTTTAGGCGTTTTCTCTCTAAGGATAGCACTATGCGTGCCTCAACCCAGGATATATCTACTCCTTACCTTTTATCTTTTATTTATTATTGTTATTATAATTGTTGATCTCTGATTAATATTAATTGTTTTATATATTGTCTTAGTATTATTATTGATTTAATAATAATTATTATATTATTTCATATTTATATTATTAGTAGTATTATTTGAGTAATCATTTTCTAACAGTTTGGAGAAGCTCTCAAGTGAGGTTGGGCCAACACTCAAGGAAGGGGGCTAGAGGAAACCAAGAAGGAGAACTCTAACCTAAGTTGATTCACAAAAAGACAGGAGTCTGGAGTCATCTCAATAGAATTTTTCTACTATATTCATAAATGAAAATACAAGGGTCCTAAGCTCTCTATTTATAGGCTAAAAATGAGACCAAGGAGTCTCCAAAAAGTGGAGGGAAAAAGGAGTCTACAAAGTTGAATTTTGGAGCCAAAAAGGAGCATGTGGGAGGTGTGACTTGCCACCTAAGCAAGTCACACTTGTCTTGCCATGGGAAGCTAACTCTCATCCTTGGAGAGCAAGTTTGAGAAGCTTCTAGGCTTTTCTAGAGTAGACACACTACTCTTGGCCCATTTGGCCCAATTCTCCTTTTTGGTCCAAAATTACTTCTAAAGCCCAATTTCCTCTAAGGCCCAATACATGGCCCAAAGAAAAACCTATTCTACTGGGCCCAAAATACAAAGCCCAAAATAAAATCCTAATCTAGTATTTACAAGCAAAGTGTCCAAGGCTAGGTCTTCACATCTTCCTTGGCCCATGTGAAGTTTATCTTGGGCCTTGCATGCGCATTTAAGGCCCATTCCTCTTGTATTCTCCTAGCCATGGCTCTTGTTGTTGGTCCCTTGGTAAAAGGCATCTCATCAGCATTATAATCACAATTACATATGCATATGTATTTTATCATTAGTGAGTTCCAAATAAGCCCCACAATTGAATTCCCTACAAAGGATTTCAATATTAAGCCACGGTCCATGCATACACCTTTCGACCATATTTCAAAACCAATATTATATTATAACACTTTTAGTAGTTTAAACAAAAGAGAAAAAAACTCTTATATGAATCTAGTCCCATGTATTCAAACTAATAAAAAATAAAGACTACTAAGTCAACATGGCCATGCAAGATTGTCAAATCAAAACAAAAGCTATCTTAAAGACTAATGAAAGAATGAACCAAAATTGAAGTTATATGTTTGCACCATGAAGGAAAAGGAACATCATCCCATGCAACTTAAAAGCTTATAAAGGAAACCGAAGTTTATATGTGGACCCCACCAAACTCTTGGTATTCTTTCTCCTGCATTGACTCAAGTAGTCCCATGACTCATGCACCTATGGATTCTTTTTTTCCAAAATAGCATGGTTTCCCTTTTTATTTTTAGACCTAGCATACAACGTATGTAGCACGATTTTGATATTAGTTCACAATTCGGTTTTCGGATAACCAAATTCTAACCTTCATTTATGTTGAAAATGACATGAAAATCAATCAGAATTCGGTTATCGGGAAATCGAATTCTAAACTGGATTTTTTTTTAATTTCTGTTTTTATTAAATTTATTTTTATTAAAATTAAAAGAAAAAAATATTTGTTTATTTTTAATTAAAATGGAATGAATAAATATTTTAAAATGTAATAACTGATTTAATATTTTGAAATAATTAAATATTTTAAAATATATAATTATATTTTTAAATAAATTAATTTTTTTATTATTTGACATGCAATATATACATAATTAAAAATTATATTTTAAAAATAAAAGAATAAATAATTAATTGAAGATTATTTGTGGAAGGAGAAAAATATTTAATTGCACAATAATTCACACTAAAAATAACTATTTAAAAAACAATTATTTATTTAAAACTTCACACATCAATTATTTATTTACAATCAATTTTTTTTTCCTTCAACAACGAATTTTCAATCAATTATTTATTCCTCTATTTTTGTAAGGCCCACAAATTTCCTTTGTTAATTTCTGTCCTAAATACAAGAGGTTGTCCCTTATCTGTTGGGCCTAGGGTAGGCCCATGGGGATTTCAAGTCCCTAAACCAACCTAACACTCTCAATCCCATCTCATTCTCAGAAAACATCTGTTCTCACGCTCTCATTACTTCCCAACAGAAAGCTCTGCTAGGGTTTGGTCTCCTCTTGGACAAGTTAGCTATAAGCTCAACTCTACTCCATGTAAGTCAATCTCGAGCTCATGTTTCTCCTTCTTTGGGCATATTTTTGTGATTACAGTTAGGGTTTCATAGTAATCCCGTTCCTATTCTACTCCACTTTGTTTTCAGCTCTTTGGCCTACCCTTAGGACTGTGGTGCTCACTGTGTACGTGTCGAAGCTTTCCGCTAGCTTATTTTCCAGATAAGGGAAGCTAGGGTTTCACGTTATTTCTATTTTATGCGATTAATGTTTTGTGAAATATGAGAAAAGTTTGGGGAAAACGTTTGTTTTTGGTATATTTCTGGGTTAGGGGTTTAAATATTAATAAATTGTGATATTTGACGTTATTTATCGTATTCTGGATATGTCGCGCAGTCGCTGGGCGAGTTGACTTGGTCGCTAGGCAACTGTGTATTTTTTTGATATGCGCAATTTTAGTAAAATTTACTTTCCCGACTCATTAACCGTTGGATTGAACTCAAATTTTGACATTTCATTCATAACATGCTATTTTGTGGTTTGATCAGTTGGATCGTCGATTAGATGTTTGTAGCTTGAGAAATGTGTCACGCATTACTGCAGTGATTTTGGTTTTGTGATAATAAATTTTCTTAGGAATTTTGGTGTAAGAATTATGGTTGTGTGTTGTGCTTGATTGTATGGAATTGCAGGTACTTAAATGTTAGCACTCATTTATTTGGGATGAATACTATTTTGTGATATATGTATGTCTTGGTATGCATTTATAAGTATGAGATGAATGAATTTGCATGAGTGATGTGATTCATGAATTGTGAATGATGAACTTGGATAAATCTTGGCATGCGATTTCAATGAAATGGTTGGTTATATATGTTGTCATGAATTCGGTATGAGCAATAATGTTACATTGATGGCATGGTATTGGTATGAGGTGAAGTTCTATATCCCCAAATTGGGAAGAATGGGATGGTATGAAATCAACATGGAATATGAATGAGGATGGGTTACAAAGGATGGCATGAGGTGTTAAATGCATGATCAATATTATTTGTTTTTTTGGAATGTGATTGGTATGTCGTCAGTAGGTAAATCCATGAGTCTCTAGCTGAGACTTCCTGGTAGTGCTTTAGTGTTCGGGACGTAATTCCATGGCCCATGTTAGTGGGAGTCCATGGTGGTGCCCCATCTATATAATTTGGTAAAGATTCAAGGTAAGGTTGCATCTTCACACTTTAAGGAGTCAGTTAGTCTCACTTAGAGCGGACTGACTCTTGTGGTGAGAGTAGTAGGAGGTCTGAAACTCATTAGGGACTAACCTTGTGTGGGGGGGATTGAAACATTGTAACACTTGTAACACTTAGCTCGAGGGTGAGCAGGATAATCCACCACAAGTGCAAGCATCCGCTGAATCCGACCTGATTATATGTAATCCGGATGAGTCGAGTCTGAGTATAGTGTATTGCTTGAGAAGTCATAACATGATTGGTTGATGAATACTGTTTTGGATTGTGTAATAGCATGTGACTACTTGATAAACTGTTTCTACTCTAGCTTACCATGTTTGCTTGTTTGGTTGTCTTGTATGTGGTTCTTCTCCTTTTGCGATGATCATCAATTTATTAATGTGAGTAGATGCGAGAAACACCCATTGTCAACAGGGAAGTGACAGTTCCGCTGCTTAGCCATCTAGGCTGGATTCTACTACTTTGGGCTTTCTTTTTGGGGCTATGGCCCATGTATTAGTTTATTTTTTAATTTCCTATTTTGATTACTGATGAACATTGTATCTGGTTTAGTTGTGGCATAGTTGTGTGCCTTGGTTATTGTATGGAGTAGTGTTTAAACTCCAAGATTGTGTTTCTGTATTATCTTGTGTGACACTTCCTTTAATCATGATTATAAATTAAATGGGGTGTTACATTTATGGTATCAGAGCAGTTTGTCCTTAGGATGACCTGAGGTTGTGGGTTTGTCATGCCTCGCAGGCGTGAGTAGTCTTGTCTAGTCAAGTTTGTCAATGAAACCAAAAGTTTTAAGAACAAAAAACGCTTTGATAAAGTAATGAGGGTGCACACTCATGACTAGATTAAAGGTTGTTTTTCCTTTCTTAATTCTACTGGTTGGGGAAGGAAGGGTGACAGACAAAAAAGGTTTAGTTGTCTATAAATGATGGAGTGTTGCTTCGTATGTTCTAGTTTGTCTTGTTATGCCTCTGTGCTTTGTGTCTGGTGTCTATTGAAATAAGGGAATGCAGATCCAATGTCAACTTGGTCTGCTTACCTTTACAAGTGTTGGATGAGGTCTCTGAGACAACTTCTTGCCTTAGAGATAGGAAGTTGATGTGTGATGTATATCGTTGAGCAAGGAAAGCTAAGTTTGGGTTAGTAGTTTGAGAAATGATGTTGAAGTTTAACAACGATTGGACTAAGGGAGCTTCAAGGACAAGTTTGGGATCAAATACCATAAGTTTTCCAAAATGAGTTGAATCTAGAGGTTAGCACATATGGGAGATATCAGTGCATGCAAGTGTAACAACGTTTGAGGAAAATCAACTTGGTTCTACATTCCGGCAATGCCGGGGTTCAAAGTTCTATAGATACATGTAATGTTAATAAAAGTGTCATTAGATTTGGTCGTATGGCCATGTCTAATGCTTCTTGGAGTGGTGGAAGAGGAACAAATGGAAAATCCTAGGTTGCAGAAAGTGGAGAGATTGCTTAGCAACAAGAAAGCTAAGAAAGGAAGAGACTGTGAAGTGCGAAAAGATGGGAAACCTCTAGTGAGAGGTTGAGATGGATAATAGTTTACTCATCAGTAAGAAAAGATTATGTTCCTAAGTAGGGGAAAGAACAACTTATGGATAGGAAAGAAGTGGCATAAGGGATTCATACTAGGATTAATAGTCAACAGGTGATGATTGGTCTTTTCAAATTGTTAGTGGGATGCTTCAAGGAAAAGTAGTTCCCATGAGCAGAACATTTGACCTTGGGTATAAAGTGGAAGGTTTCACGTACCAGAAGGTTTCACGTAGTGGTGTAACAAGTGTTGATGGAGGCGTGGCTTAGGATCGTCACATGGATTTCAGAGCAGTTGATGGGATCATGCCCAAGACCTTCAAAGAGATCTCAGATTAACTTCAGATTGTAGAACAAGAACTCTTTTATAATTTTTGTAATGTTTTTGTTTGGGCTTTATTAGACCTTTAGTTGTGTTGGGCCTTTTGGTGTTTCGGCCCATAGTATATAAGCCTTTGTGAGACACATTTGTAACTAGATTTGAGTTATATGAAAATTTGAGTTTTCTCTCAAGTCTCAAGGTTCTCCTCAGAACCACCGATCCTTATCTTTGAATCTCCAATTCAAAGTGGCGGATCTTCCTCACTTATCTTGGAACCTCCTCCAACTGGCGTGATTTCCTCCCGTTCCGCAAAAATCCCCAATCGATGTCCTCCATTTTCCCCCTTTTCGTTCTAGGGTTCATACCCATTTTCGTTCTAGACGAATTTCAACCTAAATCCGAGACATTCCTTCATCATTTGGTATCTAGAGCCTAGGTTATCTTGAATATGGTGTTTTTCATGTGCTAATCTTGTCTTGTTGTAGCTATCTTTGTATGGTTCAAATCCACTTCCATTACACACAAAAATAGTGCTGGTAGAAAATGTGACGATTTTAAAACATTAAATTGTACCAGCTCAGCGGTCCAAAAATTACGTGTTTGGTGTCAAAAGAAAGCTCTTTGAGTCTAGTTTCCAAAACAAAATGAACCAACGTATTTGAAGTTCTGTGGAGAAAGTTATGATCAAATTAGTGAGCAAAGGTCAGATCTGCCAAGAATACGTGAATCAGCGTTTTTAGGTTCTTTTGTGGCAGTTTGACTACGGTTTTTGCACCTCTTTAAGCTCCTAAATGTGGTTGGATAACATGTCTTTGGATGCTTAGTCTTTGAGCCTCAAATCCATGAGTTTAAATGCATGATAACTACATGTTTGTGTCTTTATGTATGTCATGTTGAGTCTTTAAATGTGCATAACTTTTGCTTGAGTCATATGTCATATGTTAACTTGAAGTTTTTTTATTCTTGGTTTTTTAAGTATTTGAATCTTGCTTTCACTTTATGACTTGCTTGATGTAAGCTCTATGAAATTGATTTTGGCCTAAAATTTGAGGAACTAAGTGTCCAAGCCACCTAAAACTCTTTCTCACCATTTTATGAAACCAGTTGTGAAAGAAGAAAATTTTACACCAATTTTTTCCTAAAATCCAAGAGAAACCTTGCTCCTTGGTGAACTAAAAGTGTGTTTTTCACTATGTGTTATGCTACTAGTTTTCATACTTGAAAATTTGGTGATATTGGCTAATTAGTTCCATGCTTTAACTTGGTTATGATCTTTCTTGGTGTATGCATGATTTAAGACTTGAAGATGCTTCTCAAGTACTTTCCATTGAGTCTTTAAAATGTGCTTTTCTTGTTTTAGTCTTGTTAAAAGTTTTGTCTCAAACTTTTCTTCTTTAGAGTTTAGCTTTCCTTGTTTTTGTGTTTTTCTTGCTTGTCACTAGGTGTTCTTTGTTTTGTCTTACTAGTTTTCTTTTCTTGAAAGGTTTTGCAAAAGATTTTAAAAGTGTTTTCTTCAATCCTTTGGTGGATTTTGAGTGCTAGTCTTGCCTTGTTACTTTGGGAGTGTGATCTAAACACTTGGGTTGCATTTTGGGTTGGAATTGGTCTCGGTTTTCATGTTGTCTAACACCTAATTCATTTATTTTGTCTTGGCTTTGAGTGTTTTGTTGTAGGAATCATGGCAAGTTCATCAAATGCACCTACTCCAAACAAAAACAATACATTGATGAGATTGCTTCGGGATTTGGAGTTGTCTAGGAAGGAGTCCTTTGAACAATTGAGAAAAGAAAAGGAGCAAAGTGACCTAAGAATCCAAGAGCACATTCAAAGGCTTGAAGCTAAAGAGCAAGAAAGAGAGGCTAGGAAAATAGGGCATTCTAGGCGCAACCCATCACAAGAGAAGCAAACTCCAAAGATTCCTAAGTTCTATGGTGGAAGTGATCCCAAAATCTTCCTTGATTGGGAAGCTAAAGTTGATCAAATTTTCAATGAAAATCATGTAAAGGATCAATCACAAGTTGATCTAGTAGTTTTAGGATTTTTGGAGTATGCCAATACTTGGTGGCATAAAGTTTGTAAGAATTATGACCAAGCACTACAAAAATAATTGTTTTTAGTGGAGGTTATATTTGGTGTTTCTAGGGGTTTTAACCCCCACTAATGGTTTTACCAGAGGTTTCAAATTCCCCTGGAAGAACAAGCATGGCTAACGGATTATCGAGGGTTTTTAGCAACCGCTGGAAGTAGCACAACTTACTGAGGGTTTCGAAAACCCCTGTTAATGCTTGGGGTTTCGAAAACCCCCATTAATGCCTGAGGTTCTGAAAACCCCCAGTAATGCATGGGGTTCTGAAAACCCCAAGTAATGCCTAGGGTCCCGAAATCTCCCAATAATGCCCGGGATTCCGAAAACCCCCGTTAATTCCTCAAAAACCCTTGTTAATACCAAAAAGTTAGTACTCATATTATTATGACATTGCTATAATGCTAAAGTTGTACTTTCCTGAAAATTGATTTGTCTAGTTAATATTTGAGTACGAAAAGAACCTTATTCTATAGAATATCCTATTTATTACTTAACATTTTGGTACCAATCAATACAAATAAGCAAAACCTTCAAGGCCACTTCAAAATAAGCAATCAACAAATATTCATTCAAATGGTACCAATACAAATATTCATTCAAATGGTACCAATAGTGGACTAGCAGTCATAATGCTCTTAACATAATAAGTGTTGGAGTAGTAGCATTTGAATGACAGTGACATAATAAGCAGTGCACTATCTACCTACAATAAACAAAAATTAACCAAAAGTTTCCTAGAATCATATTTGTTGACAAATTCCAAAAGTAAACGAAAAATATCATCTAATGCGATGTTGGATGTTGATCATTTGTTTCTTCGTTAGGAACACTTCCTTGATCAGATACCTAACATATAAAAAATAATGATAATTAATAACTTTCCAAATAATAATATCAAACATATATTAATTTAATCAAGATTTAAATATTACCGTTGGTGCATGATGCATAGTAAAATGACGAGGCAACTCTCCTTGATAATTTTGTACCAAAAAATTAACCATTGCCTTCATTTCATTGAGTTGGGATGTCAATGTAGAAACCTATTTTAAAATACAAAATTAATCAAAATAATCAAAATAGAGAAAATAACTTATTTTCTACTTTTCAAGAAAAAAATGGAGCTATTTTGACAATCTTGGTTTACATAACATATTACTTTAAACATATTCAAACGTCAAATTTGATAAAAGTAATGCATCATGATCAAAACTAAAAAATTAACCTGATTTTGTAATTGAGCATTAGAAGGATAACTTGAAGATGTTTCATTATATGAATGACCTTTGGAGCTAAACACTTTAGATGGGCAAGGATCCAAACCCAAACCCCTAACACGTCCACAGTGTTCTTGGCTTCCGAAAGCAAAAGCTAAGGAATCAGTACTTGATATTTCTTTTGATACAGATGATGATGATGTTGATTCATATACTTGAAGTTTTTTCCTACAAAGAACATAAGAAGAAACTAATTAAATTAACACAAAGTATGGTTTACAATTATGGACTTTATTAGAATTGAACTTACACCGATTTCCCTCGCTTCATCACTCACAAAGGCTCCATTAGCATGTTTATGTGTTGCAATCCATACCTCTCCTCTACTAACCTTGTGGCCACACTCTTTTTCCTATAAAATTAAATAAAAAATATATGACACATAGAGCCAAAAATTGAAAAAAAAAAAGTTCACATCAAGATATGTAGTATTGTCACCATTTCATCTCTTTTCCTTGCAATGCTCTTAGATCCACATGTGTGAGCAATGGTTTGCTTTGCCCTATTATGTTTATTTTTCAAAGCATGCTCCTAATCATCAATGTATAAAAATTAATAATTATTAACTTAAACGATATTGATGAAAAATAGTTTCAATATACCTTTGTTTTTGAATTTAGTCGATAATCCACAAAAGAAGCCCAATGATCTCTATCTATTCCTGCTGGAACCATTGCGATCAATTCATCTCTAGTACGTGTTCCATCATTTGTAAGTTGCCACAATTCCTATCGGTGGTCTCTCCACTTTATGTTAAGTGATTTGAGGATGTGGCTTATATGAACATCGGAATGGACATCAAACTTAGCCTTCAAAACATAAAACAGTTAAAATTAACAAGAGTTGTAGTATAATTAAATCATACATTAAGTTTTTACAATGCTGACCAGAATAGTATTCTTAAGTACGTCTTCTTTATAATCTTTAGGAATCTTCTTCCAACTAGAATAACTAATAGGAAGAGAATTAGAGTTTCTTGCAATGCTACCTAAGAACCTATTCAATAATGCTCCACC
>Ga0214542_1009679_pt1 | contig 14736 bp, 6 predicted proteins | sample CNSS1metaG_FD_160096 | JGI IMG/M metagenome (GOLD analysis project Ga0214542, IMG submission 160096) | Root nodule microbial communities from cowpea collected in UCLA plant growth center, Los Angeles, California, USA - CNSS1 | ecosystem: Host-associated > Plants > Roots > Nodule | place: USA...
TATAATAAAAAAAAAATATAAAAAAAAAAAAAAAAAAAAAAAAAAAAAAAAAAAAAAAAAAAAAAAAAAAAAAAAAAAAAAAAAAAAAAAAAACTCTCTTCGACATCATCATATTCTATTGCAGGATATTGTTTTTTCTTTTGCATGCTTCAGATCCATTTAAGTTCCAGTTTTGGGCTCCTCTCCAAACTCTAATGGGCTTTGGGCCCATCTTAAATAAAAGTGATCCAAAATTTTGAATATATCGAGGACGCTGCCTAGGCAGTTTTTTTTTTCTGCACCTCCATAATTTCAACATGCATCCTCATAAATTTAAAAATTAAAATATGCCCTTTAATTTAGAAATGTTTTTCAGTTATGCATTATATGATCTCGAGATGTTTTGGAATATATATGTTTCACAATACAAGTTTATCTTATTTAAAGATGTACATTTCAAAATATAAAATAAAAGTTGTATTTTAGAATGAACAATCTAAAATACAAAAATTGTTTTTCGAAATGTATAATGTACTTTTTATTTTTTGTATTCCATAATGTGTATTCTAAAATATAAATTATAAATTACGTAGTTCAGATTCTATATTAAAAAACTTAAAAATGCATCAAGGATTCTATAAATCAGAATGTATTTTTCAATAACATACACAATAGCAAGAATAAATAAAAGTCAAAAAAATCAATCTCTTCGGTTAGTACGTCAGGCATTGGGTAAATAAGGTAGTTCCTGAACTTCCTGATAATGGTAAAGTGTCATGACAATATGTCTAACAAAAGCTCAAGGAAAAGTATGGGTGGGCAAAAAGATTTGAATTGTGAAATCTAATCCATAATAATTCAAATCAAATATTACTTTAAGTCTACTTATATTTCCTAAATTCAAATCTATATTTTTGGATTTTAAATTTAATCCACTTAATTGATTTTGGATCAAATTTAGATTAGACCATTTTTGGATTTTAAAAATCTAAAAAATCAAGATGTGTCTAAATCAAGTTAAGGTGGTTAAGGACTAGATTGAACCAAGTCGACTCAGATCTAAGGTCGAGTACAATTGGTTTGGGTTGAAGAGTCAAGTTGAATCAGCCCAAACCAAATGATCAAGTCCATTCAACTCAAGTCGACCTTGGTTGAGCCTGAGTCAAAGAATAAAGACGAATTGACCCGAGTCAAAGGTCGAGGCAAATCTGCCCATATCGTAGGTCCAAGAGAGTGTCAACCTCGGCTGATAGTCAAACCGAGTTTCCAGGATGAAGGTCAAGTCGAGTTGTCCAAGACAAAGGTTGAGCCAAGTTTGTCCAAGATGAAGAGTTGAGCCGAGTTGGATCGATATATAGGTCAAGGTGTGTCAATATGGGCAGAAGGTCAAACCAAGTCAGTCGTGTCGAAGGTCAATTAAGTCTTTCCTAAGTCAAAGGTTGAGTAAAGTCAGCCTGGTCGAAGGTCGAACCGAATCAAAGTTTAAGTAGAGTCTATCCTGGCCGAAAGTCAAGTCAACCTAAGATAAAGGTGATTGTGTCAAGTTAGCCTCGACAAAATGTTGAGTTGAGTTGGTTGAGATGAAGGTTGAGCCAAGTTGGTCTTGGTCGAAGAATTAAGTTAGGTTGGCTCGGTATGAAGGTCGAGATGAGTTAATGTAAGTAGAAGCTCGAGTCAAATCGACTCTGGTTAAAGGTCAAGTTAAGTCGGTCCCAATTGAAGTTTAAATTGAGTTGTTCCAGCCAAAGCTTAGCCCAATCAATCCAAATCGAAGGTCGAACAAAGTCAACTTTAGTTGAGGGTTAAGATAAGCCAACCCTGTTGAAGGTCAACACAAATCAGTCTGGGTCAAAGGTTAAGATAAATTGGCACAACCTTGTTGAATGTCCTTTTATGTATAAATTCAATTGTGGTTTATCTCCCCTTTTATATTTGTGTTGGTTTAATTTGTAATTTGGTCTTTATTTTTGTAAAAAAATAAAAAACTCATTGTGACTCCTTTTGTTAAATGGATATATTAATATCGTTTGAAAGTGTCACGTGTTAAATTTTTAGTATCTACATGTGATAATATGAGTCATCTTCTACTTTAAATCATCCTTTAATGACCCTCCTTGTCATGAATTTATATTTCTCAAAAAGAATGTTTGAAATCTCCTAAAATTAAATTATAATATAATATATAAATTAGTATACATTTAACTTTATTAAACCAATTTTATATGATTAAATCAAACTTAAATATACTACCTTAATGGTATTGAGACATTAAAGTTTATCATAGTTAAGAATTTAGACTATTATGCTACCTATTATAGAGTCTTCTTCCATTCTCACATCCCTAAATGCATGATGTTCTTGGTGTGAAGAGATATATCGTACATTCCAATGTTGTAAGACGGAATTAAACTACTACTAAGTATTAAATAATAAATGACTTTTTTTTTTTTGGTTGATTCTTAAAATTCAATTCAAAGTAAATTATGCTTAATTAAAATAACTGAATTAACTTGTTCTACTCGGTTCTCAAACACTTTCACCAATTTTAAAATGAACAAAAAGTTAGTTTTCTGTTAAAACTGATTCAACTCCTCTCATCTCTATAAAGAAATGTAATGATGTAGTTAATTATAATTTCCTTGATCATTAGTATTCTCTCAGCCAGGACCACAACCAACTTGAGGTTTGTGTAGTTTGAATTTCAAATTTGGTAACAATTTGAAAAAAAAAAAATTGGAATCAATTTAAAAAATCAAGATTCAAAACTTCAAAACTAACAATTAATTACCTTGAGAGTATTAATTCCATTAAAAGGCGTGAATGTAAGTAAGCAAAAAGGAAGGAAGATGGTGATGAATGAATTGATAAGCAAAAAAATCACAATAAAATATATTACATGATGAAAATCGAAATTAAAGGGCACAAAAACATAAAATGGCAAATAAACGTGGTGCCATAAGAATATGAATCATGAAGAAAACACAAGAAACTGAAAGGAGAAGCTCAAAAGAGAAACCCAAAAGCAAGAACAAGAAAAGAAGCGACCGCGGTTGGGACGAAGATGGCGGTGGCATCCGATGTGGGACTTGGAGCGGGTGAATCTGCAGCTGAGGCTGCCATAATCAACATGGCCATGGCGACAAAGAAAAGCTTCATCTTCAATGCCTCCATTGTTTCTGAGTGTATAACTTTTTTTGTTTGAGAAGAGAAGAGAGAAAGATTCAGAGGTAGTAGTAGTAGTGGTTGTTGAAAAGGAGGTGCTGGTGTGAGGTGTTTTATATAGTGGCTTCATGAACAACACAACAAACGTGAATCGTTGGTTTTTTAACGGGCAGGGGCAGGCTGCCCTAATATTTTATTTTATTTTCGGGGATTTCGAAGCTGCCTTATAATTCCCACTTATATTATGAAATGAAATTGTTGGCATGTATGGATGGAGATTTACTGTTAGGACAAGAGGAAAACGTTACAATTTGGAGTGCAAATATTAGGTGAAGCAAATTATAATTTGATCCAAAGCATTTACATTTTTTAAGTAAAAGAGTTATGTTATATACATATTATTATTGATTTAAATCACTATTTCACAATATTATAAATTGATTTGTATGATATTTTTAATATTAATGTATGCATTTATAGATATTTTATTAACAACAAAAATATCACTATATCGCTAATTAATTTTAACATTAATTTAATTCACAGCTATTCATATTTAAAATTAAAGATGTAATATTTGTATAACTTATCATTGGGGGTTAAGATAAAAAAAATTACACTATTTAATTTTATCTGACATGAAATTTTGGAACTTATAATATAAAACCATAAATAAATCATTTCAAGAGAATATTATGATTTTTCAATTATACAATAATTTCTATCTAACTTATTATATGACAATTCATGATTAACTTGAAATATAGATATCAATAATCCACAAATACATATTCAATTTTCAGATATTGTGTCTAGTGCACACACTTTTATTATGTACTAACAAAAATAGTTATCACAAGAGTAAAAAGCAAATAAAACAAATATATATAGAGAAAGAGAAAAATAGTTGTAAAAATTGGTATGTATTAAAAGTGGAGTAAAAATGATTGGATAAAGCTTTTTGGGATTTTCGGTCAGCCAAAGTTGCCCGTATGGGTTGTTGGACAGGGTGTCTGTATTGGGCTTCTTGGTGCTATACAGCTGTCACCAACTGTTTGTAGGCCCACACTTCTTCTTTCAAATTTTTTAAAGTTACTTTTTTCTTTCTTTCTCAAAATAGGTTTTTTTAATTGTCTTTCTTTAAAGTAAAATAATTGAGTTTGAACATTGAATATATTATTTGGTCCTATACTCATATAAATTTGAATATATTCAAGATTAATGCTTCTTACATAAACTAGCAAAAATGATAACGGGTGAGACATGTATGTATCTTGCATTTTCTTAATTACATTATTTTATAAATTTTTAATATATTTATAAATTTTTAATATATATATAAATTTTTTATTTTATATGATTTGATTTACTATAAAGAAATAAGATAATTAAATATATTATTTATTATACATTAATCCTATAAAATGAGTTGGTAAAATAAACATTGGATTTTATTTATATACCATAATTTAAACATATTTTCATTAAATATAAAATCTTAAATATAATTTTTATATCTTAAATATGAAACTATATATTTATGAATAATTTGATAAAGGTTAACTTATAAACCTAACAACATTTATTAGAATAGACTCTCATATCATTCTTCAAATAAATATTGATATATTCATCATAAAAACAATTTGTCTATCTCCATAAAATAATGATGTTGTATTTACTCAAAATTTAGGAGGGAGGTTATCATTCATGAATTAAAAACGTAAAGAATAATTTGTGGGGTAGGTAACCTTAATTATTATTACATGTTAGATTTTATATGTTTTAACATCAACAGAAAGACATATGTACATAAAAATGTTTGTATTTAATTATTTCTGCAAAGATTTCCATTGATTCGTCTTTTATAGTTTATTTGGTGTTTAGGTATTTCCAATGAGTGGATAATTTAGCAAAATGGTGAGTGTGATGCATGTTGAGCTGGTTTAGAGACTTAGTTTTCTTGATTAAGTGGTCCTTCCAATTATATATAATACTATGAACTTTGATAATTTTAATGTGAACTAACTAATCTCATTACTTTATATTTTTCCTTGTTGGCCATGTGGGTTGTGATGATTGAGCACTTGAAAAATGCAATTTTTAATTGTTGTCACAAAAACTTCCATTGAAAAAGAATTGAAAACATAGCTTTAATTAAAAAATGTTGCATTTTGCACCAATGATTGGGTGTTATATGATTGCCTATAATTCAGGGTTGATTAATTGGGTGTGACAAAGTAAAAGTTTGGCAAAACTTCGTTTTCCTTTGTGATGAAGAACTCTTTCAAGGTTGATGGAGACTTCATTAAGCTATTTAGGACCCCATATTCTAAATATAGAAGGAACCATTTTCTTAGATATGAAAAAAACAATAAAGGTGTTTGAAAATTTTTACTTGTATAAGTTCTATTTTTCTTTTCAAATTCTTAGATCCGCGAATCCTATGAATAACCCACCCATTTTTAAAGCATATGCAGATAAATATACGGAATATTTAGTTCAACTCTTTATAGATTTTAACATGTTTAACATAATTTTGTTTTTTAATATTAAAACGTAACTATACAAATAACGGGTAAATGTGATAAGGTTCAAGTTGTTTGGAATAATTTCTTTTTAAATTTTATCATTAAGAATGCTCAACAAAAATTATAGTTAGGAGTAGTTTTTAACAGATTTCTTTCGATTTAAAAAGAGTGAGATTCTTGATAAATTGAACTTCATCTCAACAAGGCCGAAAGGAATGATTTAAAAACATTGGAAACATTGAATTCTTAATTTTTTTTTGTCCCTATGCACAACAATGGAACCATTTACGGAGAAAAAAAATTAAAATCACTTAGATGCATAAAAACTAGTACAAAACATAATCGATAGCTTAATTAAATGTTTAATGCATATCATGAGTGTGAGTTTGTGTGTCCTAAAAGGACCGCAATGAAAGGTTTAAATTCAGGGAAAGCATGGAGTTGGAGTAATTATATTCATATGTAATGCATTCAACACATTGCATAAAATTTTATTAAAATATTTAATAATGCAACTTTGAAAAATGACCTTGTGAATATGGATCAATATGATCGAGTCCATAACTTACTACTACTACAACAAAGTCAATCTAGAAGTAGCAAATTAGATTGATAAAATTCCAAAACACAAATGAGTAATTGTGTATGATAAAGATAGAAGATGAGTCACTTGACTACAAACATAGCGGAATTGACCAATTCAATCATCAAGAAAACAAGAAATTTGTCAATTTCTTCCATGGTCATGGCTACATACACAAAATGTAATAAATTATTTACTAAAAGAGGGAAGCACATCACTACAATGATTAATACTGGTCATGTCCATTTAGAAGTAGCAACGACGGTCCTAAAAGTTGCTCATGCAAAATCAAACACTTACAAGGTGCTTAAATTTGATAGAAGCAACACAAGATTCTTGGTAGGAGATGGTAAATCCAAGAGAAATTCGATCTGTTAGAAAATTCGTCGTTAGACAAGATGAAAGGTGGTGTGATCGTAGAAAGTTCCAAAACTTTCACCTCCCATGCTCTCATATGATTGCAATCACGCATTACCACCACGATTCTAATATGTACATCAATCATGTGTATAGGTTAAATATAGTGATTAAAGTCACAATAATTTGTGTGGAGCTTAAATACGAAGATTTGGTCAACACACCAAGGTCCACAACTTTATCCTAATTCAACAATAAGAAGTTTCAAGAATAGGTCAAAGTTGTAACATACGAAAAAAAGAGAGAAAAATAATAATATTATAATATAATAAAATAGTAATAAAAATAAAAAGGAAGAAAATGTAACAGGAATGCTTATCCTCTCTCCTTTGTCACTTTTTCTCTCTCTTGTGAGTCTACAAGCTTCTCATCTCTCCTCACTTTTTCACTTTACTACTCCAATCTTTGTCATTTCACACCACTGTGAAATTTGGGAGTTGAGGAGTATTTTGAACCGATCAAATTTGAAAACAAAAGTAAGTTCTTATTTACCCTATAGAATCATTCCTCCCTAATTTTCGTGCTATTTTAGTCATCAATCTTAGTAGGAACAATCGAGATAAGTGATCCTCTCAGCTTATTCTACCATATACTGAAATTTTGTATTATTTGGATAACCTTGTTCTAGGTCTCTAGTTTTTAGTAACAATGTTTTCAAGTTGTGTGGAAGCTTAGTTTTGAGGAAGAGTCGATCTAAGGTAAGAGAAGTTGGTAAAAACTTAGAAATACTATTTATTAAATTTTGGTAGTGATAATGTTGTGATATTGAACCTTGTGGTGTAATGGATTAATTGTGTAATTATTTTGATTATTTTATTTGAATCTATATTATTACATATTTGTGGATGATGGTGATGAAAGTGTGGAATTGGTGAGATGATGAATTTAGTTTAATGAAGTGATGCACTTTGTTTGGTTTTTATTGTTTTGAGTTGCATAATCCTCAGTAAATTGATTTAGAATGTATAAGTATTGTCACTTGAATTGCTTGGGTTGGTTTTGCATTGAATTGAACTTTGATGGCATGATTGTAGTGTTGTTCTATTCATCTAATTTCTTTTGTGTGTTAATTGGAGTATTTGTAATGTAGCTCTTAAAAAGAAATAGAAATGGAATAGAGTAAAATAAATGGTTTATGTTTGACATGTTTCAAATTGGTGCATTGGTATATTGAGACATTTCTTTGAAAAGATATAATTGTATATGTCGAAAGAAAGCGTTTAAATAACTCAAATATACCAATGAACCATTTTAAAAATGTTAAAACTCTTTTATATCTATTATAGCACTGACAATATCGTAGAATCAATGGGCGTCAAGCAGAGAACTCAAAACAGTGAGTTTCAGTGGTCCAAAGCATCATGTGCCACTCTAGGGCTTCTGGCATTGGACGCAAGTTTCCTGGCCCGGCGCTAGGTTTTGAGAGCTGGTAGCCAACATGATTTTATTAGTGAGTTGTCCGGTAAAATCACGATTCACGCTTCTTAACTGTTGGATCGAACTGAAATTTTGACAATTGATCCAATACACATGATTCTTCATTTTGACCATTGGGATCTTTTATTTGAGGTTCGTGGTTAGAGAAATTACTTTCGCAGTTTTGATATAATTAATGGAAATATTATAATTGAATGTTATGCTAATGTAATAGAAAATAAATGGTGAATTATTAACATGAAATTTGAAATGAATAGTAGGTGATTTATGTTGTGTGATGATATAAGATTATATTAGAATGTTATATGTGAAAAATGGTTTGAATGTGATGAATGTAGTGACTCCTAAGGAGGGAGTACTACATTGATGTGATGATAGGAAGTGTATTGAGAGGGATTCTGAAAGACTATCCTAACTCTGCTAATATTGTACTCATGTAAGGAAAGATATCTAATTGAGAGAGTTAATGGAGGTTCCTACAATCTAGGGCTTTAATATGAAAGAGGGTCGAACCTCGCAAATATAAGGAATTTACCATGGTCATACTTTAGAGGGATTTGTGTACTGATGTAAAATATATAGCTATAACTCTTTAGATGTAGGAGTGAGTATGACAGATGCAAAGTTTTAGAGTTTGCTCAATACACTTGACTTTCGAAAGTAGATTCAAATGTATAATTGTTGTGGGCCATGAGGATTTTGGTTATCTTTGTGCCGAAACTGGCATGCTTTTGGTAAACATTTGATTGTTGTTAAGAGTATGTGATGGTTGAATTGAATGGGATTAAAATTTATTCTAATGTGATATATTATAAATGATATGTTTGGTTATATTTACATTAGCTTACCCTGTTATCTATCTATTATGTTGTGGTTTGTCCATGAGGATTGAGTTGTGAGGGTTGTGTTGTGATGATTGAGGCTTGGAGTTGTATTATGATAGATAATGAATTTTCTTGCTAGTAATTATTGAATTCAAATTAGATGAGGAATTCTATCTATAATACAATTTTGATTGATTAACCATACTTAGAATAAAGATGAAGATAGTGTAATAAATGGTGGGACATGTAACTTATGTAAAGAATTATTATGTACATTCAATGAAAAATATTGATTTTAATTTGATGATGGAATTGACATATGAAGTATTTGTTAATTTACACTAGCTTACCATTCTATTTGTGGTTGTGGTTTCCACCTTCGATGATTGTATGTTATATGTAAACAAAGTATCATGAGGTGGTGGAGGAAATAGAATTGAGGCCACAAAGCTTTTAGAATGTTAGAGTAAAAGGGTTATATATATATATATATATATATATATATATATTGATAGTACCTCATATGGATGTAAATATTATATTTCTTCTGAAAAATATTTGAACCAAATTCTTGGAGGATGGTAAATATATTAAGTATCTATATAATTTCATGATACTATTGAGTGTAATTAATCATGTGATGAACAAATTCATAGTGAGATATCTATTAATTTAGGTTTTTACAAAAGTCATCAAAAATTAAAATTGAGATAGATGTCCATGAAGAAGGTCAATCAAAAGAATGCTCTTGTACCGTAAGGACCGATTCCCCATAACAACCAATCGACGCTCAAAGAATTTCTCACAGTGCCAATCGATGAAAAGCTACGTACCCAAGTCATGACTAGTTGATGTGACATTTTTTCCAGAGTGATAATAAGAGGTCAACAACCGAGCGGTCGTAGGCCACGAGGGCCAACTGAGTGAGCCTATGCCCCATTTGCTTTGTCAAAAACTAACTGAAAATCACATTGAGACCCTTCTTGGATGCTTTTATTCTCCTTGAAAGTAAACCATCCACTTCCCAAACAAGCGTGATTGTATGTCGTCGACCTCGACAACACCAACCATGACTTACCATTCTCATATGGCTGTTAGGTTGCGAAGTCGCGGTTGAAGAAGGTGCGCATTCACGACTTCGTCGGTTGGACAGTAGCTATAGAAAGATCATATCTCTGTAATTAAGGTAAACAAGTTAGTAATCAAGTTTAAAAAGCAATTGAATCTCAATTAAGTAAACCCTAATCCAAGGCCCGTATAAAAAAATTATAAATAGGACTCCAAAGTAAGTTGGTAAGGACGTTTACTTCGCATTTATTACAACATTAATTGTTAAACCCAAATGGATTGTGACTGTTTTAAGTATTGAAGCTTAATTGACCGGTACCCTGATCGTCTATGCCACCGAATGCGAGAAGAAGAAAATATCGAGCGGAGGACGAAAGAAGAGAAGAAACAAGCCAAATGTTTAGATAGACGTCTAGTCCCCATATCTGAAACAACCCCTATTACCACTCTAGAACACATAAGAAATCTAACCTTAGGGAATTGACATCACATAATTATGTTTAACTTATGTTATACGTAATTACAATGAATGAATAAATAAATATATATGTTATTCACTTGTATGCACGTCTAATTTAATGAAGTTTATACAAAATTATATCTACTCATCTTAAATCATTGTTTTTATTTTACCAAAATTAGTTAATACTTATATCTATTTATGAAAATAATTATGTGTTAAATATATATTTAAAATCTTTGAAAAATTATATTTCATTAAAAAACTTAATTTTCCTTTTTCTTCATATATATCAAATTCTTTAGGAAAAAAATTGATTTCTTTTATTTCTCTAAAAAAAATTAAATATTGTACACCTATGATGAATCAATACTTCAATTTGGGTCATGCATCCGAGTCTGACACATATCCATGTTTGATACTTTAAGATACTTTACCAATGTTTATCAATGAAGTATCTAATCTATAAAACAGTAATACTTTTATGATGAGAAAAATTTATAATTTTTTATGTTAACAACTTTGATACATATGATTTTAATTTGGATTTACACGTTAACAATCATATATTTATTATAGTTTTAAGAATTATTATATATTTTTCAATATACATAAATCACATATCGTATCTTATTATTTCAAAATAAACATATCGACATATCGAATATGTGTTATATTTGATACACGTACCGTATTCATGGATAATAGCTACACACTCACTAAATTACACTTCTCAAGTTTTAATAAATTAAAATTACCCCTACCTCAATTTTGAACAAGTTGCTAATAATAAATTAAATAATGTTGTCAATTTTAAATTTACATTAAATCACAATAATTTTTAATTTGTAATAAAAAAATTCACTAAATGAATAAACATTTTCAAGATAAGTTGTACGAATTACTTTTTTTTTAAGTTATTATTATTAATTATATCTCACCAACCTTATTTTCGTTCATATCATTTGTCTTAAATAATTTCATTCATTGTTATTTTACTAAATATCTACAATTTACTTTAAAATACTAATTTATAACTAAATAACTTTTTTTTTTCTTAATTCTAATTTCAAATACCAAAACTTCATTTTTTTTATTAATTTCACCTATAGTAATGTTATTATTTTACTTTATTTTTTTATTTTTTACACCAAAATTATTATTAAGTTATTCTTACTAAATAAATATATATTTTCCAATTTTTTTCTTAGAATTACCACACTTATGAAACGTTACTCTCATAATTTTCCTTATACATAAAAAAAGGAACAATGCCATGTCAATGAAAATTTCAAAATGTTAATCTTTTGGGTACCCAAAGAGATCAAGACAAAGATTCTTCGACTTATGAGATCTTTTGAAGGAAATGAAGAATTTTTTTTACCTTGTACTCAGATGAAGAATTTCAATAATTTCAAGGAATTGAAATACCTAGTAATTAAATTATTTATAATTAGATTCTCTTTATTTCTTGAATAATTAGTTTGGATGAAGTAATTAAAATATTTTAAATTTTAATTTTCTTATTTCTCTTCAACTGTATTTTTGAGTTTAACTAACTTAGCTCGACCTTTAATTCGGTACAATTTCTCTTAACTTTTGGTTTAAGTCGACCTTCAACCCAGCTCGACCTTCGTCCTGGCTTGACCTTCGGCTTGTTTCAACCTTCGGCACAACGCAACTCGACTTGACCTTAAGCTTGACTCGACTTTCGACTCGGTCCAACCCAACTTGATCTTCAACCCTACCCGACTCGACCTTCGACTTGAGCCGAGCCGACTTAACCTTCAGCCCAACTCGATCAGACTCGACCTTCAGCCCTGCCTGGCTCGACAAGACCTTCAACTAACTCGGGCCGCTTCGACTCACCTCTAGTTTGGTTTGGCTTGGCCCGACCCGACTTGACTTGACCTTCGACTCGAACGACTTGTCTCGGCCTTTTGTCTAACTTGGCTCAACTTTTTGGACGTGTAGACTTTTTTCGTCCTTACCCATGAGTAATTCCACAACTTGAAAAATTTAATTTTCTTTTTTTAAGTGAATTTCAAATTCTACTATTGTTTAATTATTTAAAATACCTTCTTAAAATTCCTCAATTTCAATTCCTTTTAATCTTCTCATCCAAATATGTCATTTAAGAATTTTAAATTTTCCAAATAAATGAATTACCTCATTGAATTACTTCATTCAAACACATCAGGCTTCTTGTACCATGTCAAATTTTTCTCACTACATTTTGGATTTCATTTCCCAAAATACATTAAAACAATTAAGGTTTTTTTTTTCAGGAACACAATCACTCCATTTCTATTATGGAAATAATTTTTTGGAAGCATTTGATGGAGTGGAGCGATAAATTCGATAGGGTACTCGAAGCAATAACTCATCTAAGATTCGACATTTTTTTTTCATACTGGTCCCTTAAAAACTTATTGAAAGCTCCTACTTAAAATAAGTTTAACATTTTTTTCCTACTGGTCCCTTAAAAGTTTGATTGTTTTCTTATTTCTTGAATTTTTATTCCATTTTAAGCGGTAGAAATCTACTTTTCCTATTTGACTTGGTATTTTTTACTCTTTTTTTTTTTTTTTTTTTTTTTTTTAAATATTTTTTTTTTTTTATTTTGTTTTTTTTTTTTTTTAGAAAGGGGGTTTTTGTCGACAATAGGGTGGTTATAGTAGCGAGAAAGGGAGTGTACGGAACTAGGGAGAACAACAATGAAAAGGATTGTGAAGAGGAAGAAATAGAATTAGATATTTTAATTAGGATTAATTCGGTCTTTTAGACACCCGCATGCGGTGTAGAGGAAACAAAAGGGGTGCATAAAGCAATCCCCATATTTGACTGTTCCTGAAACAGCCTTTCACATTTTTTCATTAATCAATTGTTTTATTTTTATTTTTTGTTATTCTTTTCAATCTGCTTCAAGAATGTTAATAATCATTTCGTGTTTAATCTATCTCTCTGATTTTGTGTATGAAAAACAGGCATTTGATTCTTTTGTGTTTGTGTGTTTTTACTTCGATTGAGGTTTTTAGCGAAGAACATTTGGTGGTTAAGAGGTGTTTCTTGAAAATTTCAATAAATAAGAAATCAGCTAAGTTTACATTCTTCGCAAATAGATATTAAAATGATTTTGTAGGTAATATTGTAAATAACTTTGCATATTTTATATATAGTTAAAATCATGGAGGCATTTTATTGAAATGATAGTGCAGAAAAGGGTTATATCACTAAGGAGATATATATATATATATATATATATATATATATATATATATATATTTCAGCCGTTGTTGCTTGTTGCTTTTTTTGCAGGCTCGAAAATATCTCTTTCGCCTCTCCTCCCTATCTCTATTCTGGTTGATTCGCTTCTTCCTTCTTCGCGCAAACGAAAGAAGAGAAAGAAATGGAGGGTGGCGCCTACATAACAGGTTGCTTGCTTACCAAGCCATCCTGGCTTTTCGCTCCTCCAGTTCGATTTTTATTTATTATTATTGACTTATTATTAAAAAAACTACTAACTATCAAAATGAAAGACGATCGAAGAGAAAGACGTCCCAGATACAACCACCCATTTCACTCAAAGATAGGCTCGTTTGGCCTAAGGTGAAAGACGCGAATTGCACAGAGATTAACATTATATAACCTAACCTAAGATCCGGCCTCAACACAGGAATAGCCCTGATCTGCACAACGTTATCGTACGAGGGGAGAGGGAATACTACTTGGAGCCTTACCAAACCAGCAACATATAATTGCGTATATAACACAAACATGTAATCTTAATCTGATCTGGAATGAAAGCTCTCGCTCCTTTGGCTTTCTTTCTCCCGGAGACCATGCCATTCCTCGACACCCCGACGGTGGGGCCTTATGGGGAAGGGCCCAGCCCAATAAGGATAGCACACCCCCCACTTCAAGCGCACCTCTGTATCGACATTTTTTTTTAGAGCAAGAAAAGAAGCGGAATGTCCGGTAAATTATGTCGAATGAAGCTATTGGAATTATTGGAACAACACCCTTGCACCATCTATTCACTATTGAGTCTTTTTGTCTTCGTGATCCTCACCCTACTCGGATTGTACGTGTGGAACACGGTGCAATCAAAGAGCGTGACGAGAACATAAAATCGTGAATGAAAGAGCTTGACGAGACTTTCTCAATTCGAGATGTTAGAAGGTGCAAAATCAATGGGTGCCGGAGCTGCTACAATTGCTTCAGCGGGAGCTGCTGTAGGTATTGGAAACGTATTCAGTTCATTAATTCATTCCG
>Ga0214542_1009681_pt1 | contig 14734 bp, 5 predicted proteins | sample CNSS1metaG_FD_160096 | JGI IMG/M metagenome (GOLD analysis project Ga0214542, IMG submission 160096) | Root nodule microbial communities from cowpea collected in UCLA plant growth center, Los Angeles, California, USA - CNSS1 | ecosystem: Host-associated > Plants > Roots > Nodule | place: USA...
TATAAGGTTAAATATGTTTTTGCTCCCTTAATTTTTAGTGAAATTTAGAATTAGTCCGTCTTCAAAACTTTTGACAAATTTAGTCATTCATTTTTAAAAATTGGTGAATTTAGCCTTTTTAACTAAATTTTGTTAAGTTTATATGACATTTCAACCTCTTGATGGTATTTGAATTGTTTACACCGTTTGACACATTTTTGCTTCAATGTTAACTCAAATATTATCATAAATTGTGTTTCAAATGTTAAATAAACTTAACAAAATTTAGTAATAATGACTAATCTACACATTTCTAAAGATGAAAGACTAAATTGGTATAATATTTCGAGGTGAGATTAATTTCAAAATTTACTGAAACTTGAGGAACAAAAACATTTATATATATATATATATATATATATATATATATATATATATATATTTTAAATATTATATATAAAAATAAAATTATTAATTTTTTAAAATAACAAATATTAAGATTAAAATATAGTATTTAATATGAATTTATTTGTACTATATAACATTAATTTATATACTTTCTTTGAAGTACGGGATTTTATATATTTTTAAATAGTAAATACAACATGTTTTCTAATTATTTTAAAATTTGTGATAGTTTATATTCTAAATTTTTAATTGTTTATTTACATGAATTTAAAATTAAATTTGTATCATACTTTAAATTTAGTGTGATCCATTTAAGATAAGAATTACATCAATATTTAATTAAAATATAAATTATTTATAAATTTTAATTATGTGAATAAAATATCTAACACTAAAGAAAATTACCATGCTCAGGCCTATATGACATATCCCCGGATTTTACCTAATCTAATATATAAAACTAGTCCAATCCAAACCCTAATTATCTATCACACCTCAACGCCGCCCACCTCTTCACAACACTGTGTTGTGGTATTCCGGTGTAACTTCAGGTAATCCCCTCCCTTTCTTTCTCCGTGCAATTCAATTTCGTATCAGAAAGAATTGATTTTGTTTGAGCAATTAGTTTTGCGTTTTTGAATTCAGAGTTTCACAACAGAAAGTGAAAAGAATGAGTCGAGGAGGTGTAACTGCTGCGAAGGGCAAGAAGAAGGGGGTGACATTCACCATTGACTGTGCAAAGCCAGTGGAGGACAAGATCATGGACATTGCGTCTCTCGAGAAGTTCCTTCAAGAGAGGATTAAGGTTGCTGGCAAGGCCGGTGCTCTCGGTGACACAGTCGCCGTCGCACGCGAGAAGACCAAAATCATTGTTACTTCCGACAGCAACTTCTCTAAACGGTAACTTTTTTTTTTTTCTTTTTACTCTCTTATATATCCTCGAATTAGGGTTTGGACTCAACTGTAATATTGGACGCGTACATTACTTGTGAGTTTTCCCTAATCTATATTCCACTTCAGGACTCAGTGTTTTGGAGAGGATATATGTATATTGTGTGTTTTTAACATTTCAACTGATTCCAGGTACCTCAAGTACTTGACTAAGAAGTATTTGAAGAAGCACAATGTGCGTGACTGGCTCAGAGTGATTGCTTCTAACAAAGATAGAAGCGTTTATGAACTGAGGTACTTCAATATCGCTGAGAATGAAGGAGAGGAAGAAGATTAGTCATGTCGGTTTATTCATTTGAGAACCTTTTTACCCTTCTGAATGGTTGATTATCTTTTGGCTTGAGCTCTGTTTACATTAGTTGCAATTTAACAGTTTTGTTTATTTGAGAGTTGTGATTCGGAATAGAGTTCACATATTATATTTTTATTAAACTGATATTGAGATCATCTCAAAGCCCATCCCTAGTATCTTATTATTTGTTCTTATGTCTTGCAATTGAAAAATGTTTCATCAGAGCATCGGTTACTTGCTTCTGGAAAAGCAATATAGAATTTGGTTTGCTTATTGACTTAAATTTGGCATTGTACTTGTTCGGAATAGAAATAGATAGGGGAAAGGGATGAAAAAAATCCCTTTTGTTCAAAGGAGACAAACTCCCATATCAGATGTTTTCAATAACTCCCTCACAATCTTCAACCAATTGAGCTAAACCTTCTTGATTGGATTAAAAGTAATGATATATAAAACTAGTATATGGGGTCTAGGTTTAATTATTGCTCTTGTTGCTTTCCTTCCATCTTTCTTGCTAAACAAATCTTCAACTGTGAAAGTCAATCATACCAATCTGAAGATTTGTTTACATTAAAATTCTTCTGATGTGGAGAAAGGAAAATCCATTCCTTCGAACAGGATATCACAAATTTCATTGCCTGGAGTGCATTTGTATAAAGAATATACTGCTTGAATTGATAATTTGACCGTATACTGTAACCCTTTCAGGTTATATTATATTAAAACCATTATGACCCATGATTTTGCTTAGCTTTATAAATGTTCTGCCCTATATCTGTTTAAATTCGGACGTAGAAGTAATCATTTTGAGCTTAAGTTATGGTATCTAATTGAAGTTTATTATAGGTTGATAGAGAGTTACTAGGTTGTTAGCATATTATGAGATATAATTTATAATATTCACCAAGCATTGGTATGTTTTGTATTGTGTTTTACAATTAATTTTGTTTAATCTTTGCACTGCCGAAACTTGGGTTCTATATCTAAATTTCCTTTTTTATCATACTTTTCTGTGTTCTCATGTATGTGAAATGCCTGAAGTGAAGATTTCTTCTATGCTTCCTCATTTAATTACTTTTCTTTTCAAATCTTGCTTCAACATGTTTCAAATCTTTGTATGTGAACACTTGTGCCTGGGGCATGGAGTTTGTCAGAGTTTTGGATTTGTGACTACAATGAGTGCTGTTGGCAATTCACTCTTCATTTTTTTCGTCTTACATTCTGTTATCGCTAAATTTAATTGGAAAATACTAAACCCTTAAATAAAAGGTTCTAGTAGATTAGGTGTATATTGTGAACATTTATCTATTTATTTTTAAGATGTGTACGAACATGTTATACTTTAAATATATTTTAGGTAAGATTTGCTTCTTCTCAAATGTTTTACAATTATTGAATGATTCAATTTTTAAATTGACTTATATGTGTTCCATACTCCGTCGTTTAATTGTCTAACAGAATAATGTAATTGTGTGTTGATGGTGGTTATTTAATATTTGAACAATTAAAAGAACAGTTATAATTAATACAATGATTCTAAAGTATTTAATATGATTTTAACGCGGTATGAATATGCCTAAACAATAAATAGAACAATCATTACTAATAACCTTAAAAGACTAAACCTCCCAATCTTTATTATTACGGTTGCTCACAGGCGTGGACTTGTCCTTGTTCTTCTTTTGGAAAAGGGTTAGTCTTCATGGTTTGTCTGCTGTGAAACCATAATATTTTTTACGTTTTTCATCACAATCTACAGCCTCTCTGTCTTCTTTGTTATCTCTACTCTCACTCTTAGCAGTGTGAGGTTTATTGGAACCATTTGTAGAGTTTATGGATATAATTGAAGTGAACTGAAGAGGCGGATGAAGTGGTGGAATTCTCGTTGATGAAGGATGGGATCTGAAGGGTTCATGTTCACAGAATATAAAAGACAATAATAACGGCTATTTAAAAAAAAACCTGAGATGGAGTTGAAATTTTTAATAATTGTGAAACAAAAATGTAAGATAAATCTTATTTGTTAAATTATATTTTAGATCATGTAATAAAATGAGAGCCGCTAAAGTTGTTTGATTGAAAGAAATAGAAGAAAAATGAAGTGGGGATATATAAAAGTAATTAAACTAAAATAAGATTTGCTTTTACGATGGGCATCAAAGATCCGCATATATATAAATATCTAAATATCTGTTATCCGTATAAAATTAAAATTAAAATTTAATTTATATTTTATTAACTTAAATTTAAGATATAATTACTGATTTGATGTCTTAACTTTTTCGTTAAGTTTAATTTGGTATTCAAATTTTTAGTTTATTCAATTTAAGTTGGAGTTAACACCGACACATGTCAAGTTATGGAATTTTTTAATTTTTTTTTTTAAAAAATTACTTTCTTTTTCAAAAAGTTTAAAAATTGCTATGTGTCAGTTTATCATTGTGTCACGTGGCAACTTACAATCATGACATGTGGTAATGGTAATAGTTATTTTCAATTTAGTATCCCAATTTAAATTTTTGGTTCAATTTAATACCCAATTTTTTAAAATGATCCAATTTCGTCTTCTCCAATTTGAGACCAAAATAAGCTTAATTACAATTTCTATATACATGTTAGAATAATTCTTTTCTAATATATACATCAAATCATTTAAACTCCAACTTAACGGAGAGAACCAAATTGAATCTCTTTAGATAATTGGGTACTAAATTGAACAAACTAAAAATATGGGTACTAAATTGAACAAACTAAAAATATGGGTACCAAATTAAACTTAACCAAAAAGTTGGGGTACCAAATCAGTAATTATACCTAAATTTAATTAAAATTAAAATTAATTATATTTTATTAGAAAATTAAAATTAAAATTTATATTTAATTTATATTATATTATATTTTTTATAATTTTATTTAAAAATTTTATAAAATAAATATATTTTCTAAATATTTGTGGATACGCGAGTATTTACAGATATCCGTGAGTTTTAAAAAATTCGTAGGTATTTTTTAAATTGATATCTGATGAGTAAACAGACAGATAGAAAGTTATAATAAACACATGTCCAACTTAATCCGTTGTCTTCCCTAGTAAAAATATACCTTTTTCATCTTAATTGTTTTACATGATTTTTTGGCTTAAATAAGTGAGATTTTGGTAAAACACATTAAAATTAAATTTATTGTAGATGTTGTTGAACATTTTGAGGTGGCTGAATTGATGGACATATACATCCACATAAGATGAAATGTATTTTGGAGGTAGGACATAACATCATTTTATTCACTTTGAAAGCTAAAATGAGTGGGTTTTCTGCTTAACTTTGCCATTGGATATAGGCACCACAACTATATAAAGCCATTGGATATATGCACCACAACTATATAAAGCCAGCATGGACGTGCATGTTGTATATGAATAATTATCTAAGGATTAAAATTAAAAAGAAAAAATAGAGCAATTATCATTTTTCTTAAAGAATTCACAAAATAAGATTGTGGCACACACCAGTTTACATTAATTTTCTGTTTGTATCTTAACCTTTCTGGCTCATCCTTTCTTTTTGAAAATTATTTATATTATGCACTTCGCAGTAAATAATAAACAATTATGTTATAACTTTATTATGTGGGGTACAGGGTGATGCTTGTATTATTGTTCATTAAATGCTTTCTCAAATTAATAGTAAAATGATTCTTTTGTTTCAAATTTCTTCATTGCAATTTGCAAATTTAATATTGTCAGACCAATTCCACTTATTGGAGCAGAACAAACCTCATCTTGCCCACAATGAGGTATAATTCTAAACCAGCCACCACCTACAAAAGGAAAATAAATTGGTACAATCAGATTGCCATATCCACCACTTGAAGTGAAAAAATATTTATTACAAATTAATTTTCAACCTCTTGTCCTTTATATGCAATAATACTAGCATGTCTTGAATGACAATGTACAAATTTTATTAAATTTCATTTTTATTTCCTCTTATTTTCAAGGACCGATTGAAGCATAAAAAAAATGGACTAGTTTTTTATGATTGTCTTAATTCTTATAATTAAAAACGAAACTCATAATCATTTATATAATTAAAATATTGCTAACATACTAATTTATATATTATATTTTTATATAATTAATTTATGTTATAATAAATTATTATATAACATATATTAACATTAAATATTGTTAGAAAATTATTAATATTTATATTTTCATTTATACATCATCAGAATAAATATAACAACTTTTATAATATAATAAAGATAATAATAAATTAAAATAATAATAAGATATTAATAAATTAAATTTATAAAATAATAACAATAAAATTGTTATAAACATAAAAATAATATAAAATAAACAATAGTTATAACAACAGTAAAATTTTAATTAAATTAAATTATCCATTTTAAAAATATATTATTTAATAATTTTTTAAAATTTATTATATCAATGAAACCCTCATTTCCATTCTCAATCTATCTAAGGAAACTGTGAATGGTTAGTTATGCTTTAGACCTCTCCTTATTGGTCCGATAAAATAAATATGATTGTAAATATAATTTTAGTATCTTCTAATTTTACTTTTTACTATTATTTTCAGCTATAACGTGTTTACATAAAATATACTAAAATGTAAAACTAAAATATCTGTTATTAAATTTTTTTCCAATGGAACCGCAGGGAAACCTAGTTTTCACCTTGTTTATCTCTTACAATAATTAAATTTAAAATGAAAGTAAAGGAGGAAAAAAAACTTTCGGTAAATTAAATTACGAAAATAAAGTTTTTTGAAACATAGACTTATAAACTTGAATCGAAATATAAAATTGGCTTAAAAAAAAAAGGAAAAAGCTAGAAATCTTTGTTTAAAACAGTCAAAGGTCAAATTTTGTGGTTCAATTTTTCTTTGAGCATCGGTAATAAACAGTTCAGTGTTGATATTGTAAGTTACGTAATTTCCCTGCAAATTAATTTTGTCTTGTGTGATGCCATTGGTTGGTTCTCCAGCCATGTGACATAATCATAGAGCAGAGTTAGTTCCAATGACTCTGATATTTGTGCATTGCGTGTTGAAATGACCCTATATTCATTATTCCATTTGCTTGCGTTTTAAGGTTCTTCTGCATTCTTCTGTTTCTTATTTTTTCCACATTTCCAACCTTACATAAATGAATGAGGTAATGCACTCTGTTTCACTTGCATGCACAACTGACCAAGAAGAGTAAAGTCCCCCACCTCTTAAGCTGAAGTTTCAGTCTTTTCTTTGAGACTATCTCTAACCACTATCACTTCATTACATCATATTCTACATCACATTCTTTCTTGGTCAACCACCTTCAAATTCTCTACTCTATATAATAATACTAATACTATTCAGATACTCATAAATGTGAACTTAGCCTAACATTATTCAAATTATTTCTCTTAACAACAAATTTAGCATATACAAATAATAATATTAACATCGTCACTGGACACACCATTCACATCCATTCCCAACAAATGAAGTTTCCACCAGATGTTCATTATGTTTTTTTGCTTAGTGCTCACACTGATAACAGAAGGGAATCTTGGAAAAATTCCTCTAAAATAGTTTTAAACACAAAAATGGTACAGAGTAGTTTACATGCGTTTGCAAGAAAACATTTGCTGATGGGGTAAGGAATTTGTTTTGAACGTTGTTTACATGTATTAGCTTATGCCAGTGCTCATAGAAACTCCAAAATAATACATTATAAAAGAATAATGAAAGTCAAAAAGTATATTCATATTGATTTTGATCAGCTAGAAGTGCTGAAGCAATTTAAGAATTCTGCACAATGGACAACGAAAAGAAAAAATACATAAAGTTCTGTTAAGTTTCAAGAGATAGTTACAATGATCAGTGACCACCAGAAAACAACAGCCACTTGAAATTTGACCAGAGGTTACAGTAAAATTGAATCTATCTTATAACCATGAAGCAGATATGTGAGTAGAACCAAAGAAATGGAAGTTTGTATGAATTGCAACTCTTCTTCATTCTTCTTCTTCTGTATAGTTGACAAGTACATTCCACCCGAACCTGCAGAACACAAAGCACAATCACATGCAAAACTCTGTTTCTGGAAAACCATGCTTCTTAAACATGTGATAAGGTTTACAATCTTCAAATCCTGTTAAATAAGAGAATTAGAAGTTAACCCTTTAAAAATACATTTGTATTATGACAGTAACATGCTCAACAAAAAGGAAAGAACAAAAAAAAAAGTGAATCTCATGCATGCAACTATACTCAGGAAGACAACCTCAGTGGGACAACAACAACCTAAGAAGTGTAGAACGAGGTAGGAAAATCGTGTTGGAGAAGGGGAGCACGTGCAAGATCAGACGGAGGGAGAGAGACGTTGCACGTGCCCTGCTTCTCCAACAAGACCTAGCCACCAATGGAGAATGCAGCGGAGCATGATGACAGTGGTGAAGAAGGAGGAGGAATGCATTTATATAGTGGTTGTAAAGAGAGAGACAAACAGAGAGTTGCTGTGTGAGTTAAAGACATTGAGTCTTCAAGTGGACATTCTTTAATAGTAGAGTATATGACATGATATCTATGATCACCCACACAAGTAATCAACCCCTCATTTCCAAAACCCTCAGATTTCGGCTCTTCTACCAAGATTTCTAAGTTCCTCATATACACTTACGCCAATATCATAAATCACTCTGTTTTCGGAGGGTGTGGTGCATCATCTGTTATCTATGGAAAATATGTGCAATGCTATTTTTTGGATTTGACCCTCAATTTGACATGCATGCCTCAGTAAATCTTATTCTTTTCTTTCCGTGTGTGATTCAATAAGTAAGTGTAAGTATGTACATATAAATTTCATATCTATAGGTCAGTTATGTTGACAGTTTGTGCCGCCAAAACAGAGAATTAGGCCCCCACCTGCAGACATACCTTGTGCGCATGCTTCAAGCAAATTTTTTCACCCATAATAATTACATTTACTCACCTCAACTTCTCTTTTTTCTACTCAGATTGATGTTGATTGACACTTAACGACACAGATAACTTAGATCAAAATCAACAAAAATAGTGCAAAAAGTTCAATCTCAGCTTCAGAGTTCATAATCATCAACGTATCAATTTCTTAAACTGTTTTGTAAACTTGATACTGTAAGAAGTTACTTTCAGACGAGTATGGGTTCTCTGATAATGATGTCCCACACTGTGTCATTCTTTATCAGCAAAATCAAATGAAACAGCACACATTTAATTTTTATTTGGTTGAAAATTAAAAATATAACTTTTTTATTTCTAAACCATGGATATAATTTTGAGAAATGAAAGGGGAAAATGAGTGAAAGTTATGGTGTGATTTTTTTTTAAATGAAATAACTTGAGAAAGAGAGATATATCTATCGGAAGAGGATAGACCGTTTGTAGAGTGAGATCTGAACACGGTTGTTGGAGATTATTAATATAGTTTACTTTGCAGATGCACTTTTATTATTTGGAAATAAAATACTATTTTGATATATATATATATATATATATATATATATATATATATATATATATATATATATATATATATATAATTTATTATTTTTTTTCAATCTTAAAAATATATTTGAGAAGAATATTTTATATAATAAAATTATTTTTGAATATAATTATACTATTTTTAAATTAGTTTTTTAAATTAAAAAAATTATTCTAGTCTCTTACCTCTATAGAAAGTTCTTTCAATCTATCAACAGTGTTATTAGTCACATGTACAGGCAGTTCAATTTTAACAACAACAATATCTATACTATCATAGAAGACATAATTTGGTAGCTTTTTTTATGTTAATTTTCAATTGAATTTTTTTCTTTTATAGTGGATAAAAATTGTTTATCCATACTTAATAAAATAAATAATTGAATAATATTTTCAATTAAAAATAATTATATAACTTTTGTTTGTTAAAATTAATAATTATATAGTTTTTTAAGATAATTTTTACCAAAGTATATATACTTTTAAATTGTATTGTTTTTTTATATTACAATTATTTTATAATTATAAATAAAGGATTATTTTCTTGAACTCAATATTTTTTTTTTTATGTTTTCTAATTGTTTTTTTAAACTCAATTAATTATATTTATTCAAATAACTGTTTATGATAAAATTATAAAAAAATTATTATTTTTTATGAATATATTATTTTAAATTTAATAATATTTTTTCTTTAATAATTATAATAAAAAGAATTAACTTTTTATTATTATAAGATAAAAGTGGATACAAACGTAGAGTGCATTTGTTTCTACTAGTACATTTAGTTAATATTAAATAATATATATATATATATATATATATATATATATATATATAATTAATTAATACAGTGATGACCAACTCTTAAATTTTAACTAAAATGATTTTCAATACCTTGAATTAAGGTTATAGTTTATTTTACTTCTTTGAATTTAAAATTAATATTTAAATTCTTCTTGTTTACAATAACTTTTCAATCTCTCAAACAGAAAAAAAAATTAATCCCAAAAATTATAAATATTTTTAGTCAGTTAAATCTAAAAGATATATTTAGCCCCATAAATTTAAACAATATTTTCTTGGTTTCCATTTTGTGATGATTCTGGATTCATTTACTAAGTAAGAAAATTAAAATGAAATAGTAAGGGATATAATGAATCATGGTTTATCATTTTGAGTTAACATCTCTAATTCTCAATTAGATGTGAAATTTTTATTTTTTTAGACTGTTTTATAAAATATGAAAATGATAGAGAAATTGTCCCACAACTTCATGTCAACTTCTTCTTATATTAAATATATAGTGTTTAATACATTCCACAAATTTTATATTTATACCTTCCAAAAAAACTGTAAGAGTTCTACTTATGTCAATGTAATTAAAGTGAGGAAGATAGAAAATAAAAAAAGATTGCATGATTTATTGTGATGTATCCCATGTCATTATTAGAAGAAGTGAAAAGTTGAGAAAAAAAAAAATCAACTTGAAGGATAAATTATTTTCAAATTAAAAGACTTAAATGAGTAATTTATAAATTTCAAAGCTACAAAATATTTTAAAAATTGATGATTTTAAAATATAAATTTCATGTTTGAGAGAATAGATACCATTATTTAATTTTAGGAAAGAAAATAAAATTTGATCCATATTCTACATAGTACAAATTTTGAAGTTAAAGTTTGAGAGGCATTAATGTTTATTGTTTTTTTGTCAACTACACAACTGTACAACACCCATACTTATTTGATGCAATAGATAGATTGTACAAAAATCAATGCTTATGTTTTATCTTGTAAAGTTATCTTCTGACGGGGTAACATTTATTTTGTCTCAAAAAGATAATTTTGTTAAACTATATAAAGTTGTTCATTTTAACTGACCTAAGAAACATAATTATTGAATTGACCAAAAAATTGGTACACTCATTAGTTATGTGAAAGTAATTAGTAGTGGCAAGAGCATTAGTGGTCCATGACAGCTACTGCTAAAATAAAAAAATGAAAAAATTGTAAACATGAAAGTGTAAAGAATGTTATATCTGTGTGTAGTAAAACTTCAAAGTATGATTTAGAATAGAGGGAAATTTGGTAAGGAGTGGTGCAGAAAGTGTAACGAATTGTCCTTAGAGGTTGCGTCTTGGAGTGTAGATTTTGGATTATGGGAGGAAGAAAAAATTGGGGTGGTGACAGGAAACACCTGGAGCAGTTTCTACCTTTCTATAACTTCACTCTTCAACTATAACACACACTCCCAATGCTCATAACCCTACCCTCTTTATGTCATGCCTACTCTACTCCATTCCAATATTCCTTTCTTCATTTACTTCAATACCCTTCTTTCACCAACTCTACCTGCTTCCTTAACTCAATTTCTCTATTTCTAATGTTATTAGACCAATATCACATATCTATCCTATGCATCAAATCATACTATCTGTGCTTTTCTCTTTTCCTGTTCTCCTTTTTATCCTTGCTTATCCCTTTGATCACGATTCATGGAAGCTTATATCTTTCTGTTATTCATCAAAGGATTAAGATATAAGAACCCTTTTGGACATTCCAGTTATCTTTTATAAGTTCATGTTGAAAAGTAAACACAGTTAGCAAATTGCCTTTACCCTCTTTTGCAAGTGGCTAAATGTCTCTCTCTCTCTCATCTCCGATGTCAATTTTCAAACCCCAATAATGGAGAAATAGGACACACAAAGAGAAGAGATTAGCAGAAGGAAGAAAACAAACTAACAAAAAAGACAAAGCCACAAACAAATAACAAAGAAATGGATTTAGTTGTCTCTATTCGACACTAATCATGTTATATATATTCCACACAACACAATAAAATGGTCAGTATGTAGTTTTTTTTTTTTTTATTGTGAGTTTTAGCAAGTTAACAAAGATTCTATTAGTAATTGCAAAAAGGTTCTCTTAATTATTTTTTTTTAGAAAGTTCAAATAAAACTATCAATATAAAGTTCTTACCTTTGAGATTTGGACAACAGTCATGGGCGTTTTGGAACATACTCCTTCGGGAAAATGACATGTCACGCAAAGTTTCCTCCTTCATACACACATCCAAAATCACGTGTCACCCACTCATCCGTAATACCACAAATTGTGGGACCCACTAGTACGGGAAAACCTTATCTCTAGCAGAATCTAGATCCAAAAGCCACGCAATGTGGACCCACGTGGTGCCTGATGAAATCGACGGTGCAGATTTCTTCTAGGCCCATGACTTGTTGGGCCTTTAACGCTTCGCCGTCGTTAAATATTCCTCTCACGCTGCTTATTCCCGGAACCTGCTCACTGGATCCTTCTGATCAGCTCTCATGGGGCTGCTCGATCACTTGTGGGATGACACTGTCGCCGGCCCTCCGCCGGAGAACGGCCTCGGCAAGCTTCGAAAGCACCACACCTTCGCTTTCCGATCGAACTCTGGCAAGGGTACGCATGCATGCCCGTCCAACCCCGTTCAGCTTCCCGAATTAATTTTAGTTATTAAATAAACAACGAGAATCTTGGCGAGAAATGACTTTTCCAAAAGATTCTTACGCACTCACGCACTACTGCATGTATTAAATCTTAAAATGATTAAAGATAAAAAATATGCTTATGCTAACGAGAAAACGTTGTTGTGTCGTTGTGTGATTTTGGTTATGGTGGATCAGAATCAGACGGCGGAAGCGTGAAGTCATACGGTGAGGATTCGCCGGAAGACGCGATGAGAGTTACACGTAGTATCATGATCGTGAAGCCACCCGGATATCAGAGTCAGAGTGGATCGGCGCCGGCTTCACCCGCCGGTTGTACTCCTCCGGTGTCTCCGTTTTCAGGTAAGGTTGTACTTTACCTTCTTTTATTGTCAGTGAAATGACGAATTAGACCTTGGATTTGGTTTCGGAACTGGGGTTGTCCTGTCTCCTGGGAAACTGGAGTGACAGTGTGAGAGTGTGACTGAGGCGGTTACTCTGGAATTTTTTACAAGGGTAATCCTGTCTATTCGGATAGACTTTCTCTTTCCTATGATAGCGTTAACTAGGGTTAGTCATGATGGCGGTCATGTTTCCTTTCCACATATCTTCAACAATGTGCTTATCCATATCTAGACACGTAGTATTACAAATAAAATAATAAGATATAATAAGTGCTACAGGTTAAAATATAACGAATAGGAAAATAATTGAAAATAAAATTACTTGGTTGTTATTCATTATTTCTTAATGAATTGTTTTTATTTACATATTTAGGATTACTTTATTTTTTTTATCAATTATATATAATTAATGTGTATTTCAATCTTTAAATAATTTACACGTGTATTTATTGGTGAACGGAGGGAGAAAAGGTAAAATAAAAAATTATACAATTACTTTATTAAAATTAAGAAATTAAGAAAGTTTGTTATATTTTGGTAGGAAATGAAAACTAACTGTAGCATTTAGGTTTTGAAGGTGTCACCTGGGGTAACCTTGAATTCAGCTTGTTACATCTATTCCATGTATGAAAGGCTTCTTTATATATATATATATATATATATATATATATATATATATATATATATATATATATATATATATATATAAAATATTTGATATCATTTTTAACTTAAAATTTTAAAATAATATAATCATAAATCTGTATTTTTATATGGTGTTTAATTTAATTTTTATTATCTAATGTAAAACTTTTAATTCAGACTCATAACTAAATTATTTCCAATTCACACAAATCAATTCTAAAACAAGATTCATATATAGTGTTGTCAAATCATCTGTAAACTACAATGAGTTATGAAAAGATTACAAAGTCTTGAAATTATAGTTACAGTGGCTTATTATATTATGAAAATCGGAGATAGAGACATGAATACAAGTGAAAATAGTAAGAACATTATTAAAATATCACAAGATATTTACTTGAAAGTAGTGAATTTTCTTTATCATTAGTTGAATTTGTTTATCCCAATCTCTCATTGTTTTAATGTCTTCTGAATTTTTTAATGATAAAATAATGTTTTGTCCAATAATTATATATGCAGAGCAAATAAATTACTTATCATATTTATAACACCCTATTTAATTTATAACGCTAATTAAAGAAAATGTCACATAAAAAGTATTAAAAAACAAAAATATGGAGTATAGACACTACTTCTTATAATTATTCAAGAAAAACTATAATAGAAATTTAGGCACACCACGATGTCATAATCAAAATAGTGTAAGGGGTCGACGAAGTACAAAATAAATTGCTAAGGCAAGACAATACATGGGTCATAGCCCTAAAAGAAAACTGAAATTCATCCTAGAGATGCTAAACAGCGGAATCATTGTTTTCCTGTTGACCACGGGGAGTTCTCACATCTGGTCACATCAATAAATTGATGATCATCGCAACGAACACACATAACAATCAAACAAGCAAAGGGTAAGCTAAAGTAGAAAATGATTTATCATATAAATACATGCACTTACATGATCATATATATATATATATATATATATATATATATATATATATATATATATATATATATATATATATATATATATATATATATATATATA
>Ga0214542_1009683_pt1 | contig 14727 bp, 4 predicted proteins | sample CNSS1metaG_FD_160096 | JGI IMG/M metagenome (GOLD analysis project Ga0214542, IMG submission 160096) | Root nodule microbial communities from cowpea collected in UCLA plant growth center, Los Angeles, California, USA - CNSS1 | ecosystem: Host-associated > Plants > Roots > Nodule | place: USA...
ATATATATATATATATATATATATATATATATATATATATATATATATTTTAACTTTAAAGTTTTATTATTTTAAACATTTTAAAATTTTTTCAATTATATATTTTTTTTATATTTATAAATTTAAATTTAAATTTATTTTTATATAATTTATTATAAATTTAATAAAAATAAAAAACAATTAAAAAATCATATTTAAATTAATATATATAAATAATATATAAATAATAACATTTAAAATTAAAAAAAACGAATATATATATATTTATTTATTTATTTTTGTATATATATTTTCTTTTTTATTTTTTTTTAATTTAAATTTTTATTATTTTAAAATGAATTTAAATATTAAATAAAATTAAATTAAGGAGAATTTTTTTTAATTTTTAATTTTTTTTAATTTAAAGTTTAATATTATTTTAATTTTACTTATTTTTATATTTATATTTATATTTTATTATATTAAATAAAAATAAAATTATATATATAGATATTAATATTTTTTATATTTTAAGAAATATGAAAAGATAAAAAATAAATGTAATAATAAATTAAAAAAATCATTAAAAGTTAAAAAATATAAATTCTAAAAAGAATTAAAAATATTAAAAAAAAAAAATTTACCTTACGGAAGTCGGAGAATTTTTCTTTGACTTCCCAGAAGTCAAATATTTTTTGACTTCCGGAAGTCAACTTTTGGGAATTTTTTTTGACTTCTGGAAGTCGACTTCTGGTGATACATTTTGACTTCCGGAAGTTATTTTTGACTTCCGAAAATCGACTTTCGGTGATATATTTTGACTTCCAGAAGTCATATATTTTAACTTCCGGAAGTCGACATAATTTTGGGGTGGTGTCTGCGGATTTTCTTAAATGGTCAAAGGGTTTTTTTAGAATTTAAAGAAAAATTGGAGGTGTGGAAGAAATTTTGGAAGTGCAGGAAGAAAGACCCAACAAGTTCTGGCAAGGAATTAAAAATCAAGGCCCAGCAAGACATCTGGATAGCATTGTAAAACAGTCCATTATTTTTCAAATAAATATTCTTCTATTGATGCTTTCTTAAGCAAATACCACGATTATTTTTTTACAGGAGATAATTATACTCGAACTAAATAGATCAATGTGAATAATATAATAATCTATATATCAGATATTTTAAATTAATTAGAGAGAAAACTAATTTTTGAACAAATAACTGAAAACAATTCTCATATCTCATATTTTCATTGTGATGATAAATTAAACTTTAATTCAGTATAATATCGTAATCTATTTTAGTGACGTTTATTGACGAATTGTATTCATTATTATTAACCATTATAAATATATAATCTTAGATGTTCATGTCTTGTTGTAAGACTAGAGATTAAATTAATTTAAAATATATATTAAAACATTTTTTAACCTTATAAGTTGTTTAAATTTAAAGTAGTTTATTTAATTATACATTCTATCTTAAAATACTGATTAAATGAAATAAAAGATGTTAGCAAATGATCAAGAGTTGGGTAATTGCATAAAGTCAATCTAATAAATAGTAATGTGTCTCCCACATGTAAATAAAAGAAACAATATGTTATATTCCCACATGTAAATAAAAGAAACAATATGTTATATGGGGCTATTTTTTAGCACCTTTACTAGCTGGGAAAAAAATATTCTAGCACAGTGGTTTCATCCATTGTACACACCATACCAAAAAAAAAAACTCACACAGTAAAACTGTTAATGAATAAAAAAATTTATGACTTCAAATTTCAAGTTGAAAAATAGTGAAAATGTATGGCAAGTTGTTTGTGGTTCGACTTTGGTAATGAGTGTTAACTAGGTTTTAATTAGGTCCAGTCTCTTTTAATCAGGCATGTTTAACGTCAGTAAAAAAGGAACTGGGTTAGAGTGACCCATCAAACAGAAACTAACCAATAATTATAACTCGTCAAGTTGGATTAGTCAGTCAATTATTTTTCTAACTTTTTTAATTTATTTTCAAATTTTTTAAATTTATTTATATATACATATAAATTAATATTAAAATATTTTTTAAACTTCTAATTGACTAGTTAATGCTTTTAATTAGATAAATTAAATTAAAATAATTATTACATTTACATGTTGAATTACTCTATTATAACTAATAATTGAAACTTAATTTGTTAGTGTTAATGATTTAAATTACAATATCATTATATATTTATACCTTTAAAAAATATAATGTAAAGAATTATCTTTTTAATTATTTGTATTTGTATTTTATTTTTTAAAAACAGGCCAACGGGTCAAGACTGGCTAACCTGTATTTTGACCCGTCAAATTGAAAAGGCTGGACAGGCAGGCCCAAAACGAGTTGACGGATTGAAATCTTCAACCTAGTTTATCCTTTTTAACATGGGATGACGAGTTGGCCTGCTTGACTCAACCTGTTTTGTCACCCCTAGTTTTAAGCCTAACTCAACACTTCCAACACAAATAGATATTTGGTGACAAGAAAAAATAGCTTTCTTCAATGGGAAAATCCAATCTGAGGTCCATTATGTTACCGATAAAAGAGTAAATGATACTAGTAGCAGTTTCTTTGGTAAAGGAATTGAGAAGCCAAGATTTCACGATGCTGTCATTTCTTTTCCATAAAGGAAGTTTTGTTGGATCAGGGAGTTTGGGAAGAGATTCATCAACGAAGTCTATTTTCTTAATGGATTCAAGGATGATCGCAACGATGTATCTCCAAGATTCAAAGTTGTCACTAGATAAAGGAGTAGACATAAGACTTTGATTAGGATGAATTGCATGATGAATGAAGAGAGGGTCATGTGGGTCAAACTGAGTTGAAGAAACAAAGTTTGAAATTCTCTCAAGAATGTGAAATACATCTTGCATATACGACTAGACATAAGTTTGATAGCGATTCGATAGTGACTAAAATAATAAACCCAACAAACAAAATGAAATGAAATGAAAAATAGAGAGAACAAAAACAATTAAAAATGCTTATTACTCCCACAAGAATGTGAAATACATCTACATATGAGACTAGACATTAATGGGTAGTCTAATAATGACCCGATATTGAGTGGAACAATAGACCTAACAAGCATCAAATTTTGCTAGGATGGGTACTAAGCTATGGTTCTAATATCATGTTAAGAAATGAACCTTAGACCTAACTCTCAACCTTACGAAACCAACTTATAAGATGAGATTTACACTCATTTATATAATCTAAATTGACCTTATCTCTAGTTAACGTTGTTCAGAGTCTCACATTGACTAGAGATAAGACTGATTCAAAGTATATGTCTGGGTACAAACCTACTTTATAAGCCAGTTTTGTGAGGTTGAATTAAGTTGAGTTAAGTCCACTTCTTAATATGGTGTCAGAGCCATGAGTTTTATATTCTAGCTGGCGAAATTTGATATTTGTTGGATCTATTATTTCACTTACTATCTTATCACCTATTAATATCTAGTTTCACATTCAAGATGTATATACCTCGACATGAAAAGATATTTTGTAAGTCTCATATCAACTAAAGATAATGTCAAATTAGAATATCTATATATATATATATATATAATTTCTAACAAGAAAGGTGCAAAAAGATGCACAGGAGATAAAATTGAAGAGAAATGAGAATAAAGAAAGTGGGAACATGAAATGCTGCAGAAGAAAGTTTGTGCAGAGCAGAAAGTTGCATATGATATAAAGATGCAGAAAGGTGTATAGGACACAAAACTGGAGGAGTGAATGAGCAGAATCAGAGTAATATATAATGTTCCGTCGAAGCTCCCAAAAGTGCATCACGAACGCTCAAATCATTGGTTCTCACCGCAATTCTCTCCGACCCTCTCATGATTAATGCTACCTATTTTTTTATGTTTTTACAAGCGTTACATAATTTCCTAAATTTGTGACAAGAAAAAATGAATTGTACACATACACACGGACAAATAACACATTTTTCTGTTTTGACTCAGAATTTTTAGAAGATAATTAAAAATAAAAGAAATAATATTTTATAAATTAAATTTAGTTTATGGTAAACTAAATTATAATTTTTTTGCATAATTTATTTAATATTTAAGTTATATAAACTAAATTTAATATATAAAAAAAGATTTTTTTTTTATATATTTTTCTCTCATATAGAACAGGTGTGGGTTTCATTAGTTCATTTGAGGTATATATTCATCTCTATAACCATTTCATACAACGGGTATACATTTTTTTCATACATGAAAAATGAGAATATTTGTATTTAACTTTTTACTATTCTAATTTTTAATTAAATATTTATTCATAATTTGTGTACACTCTCCCCCAAGGGCAACTGTTTTACTTACTGTACTCATAAAAAAAAGATGAGATTGAGTTGTTATAGTTTGCAGCATTTAAATTCCCGAGAATTAAAAAGAAGGTAGAAATATTGTTATAAAGTGTTTGTGATGATGAAAAGATATATATATATATTTAAAGGGTAATGATAGATATAATGAGAAAGAGAGGTTGTTGGAGCACATGGGGTTCCACCTTGAAGAAGCAGCAATGGCAGCATGCAGAAGCTATATAGCACACCTATAGAGGGCCAATATTCACAGTACTGTCATCCCACTAATGGTATTGTCGTGGCTACTCTTATGCAATATGCACTGCACAGTAGCTGGACCACGCCATTTATATATCATCATCATTCATCACCATGCTCTTTTATATCAATCCATTTTCTGCACATCCCTCAATGCGTCTCCTGTATATGCAACACATCCTCACCTTTATCCAACAACATCGATTAAGAGTATAAAATTAATTTATAAGATTTGATTTGTATTTATATATTATTGTAAACTCGTTTTATTTTTAATTGATATGATATCTTCAATACATGTCTCTCACGTCGAAACAAAAGAAATGTGAAAGTAGACATTAATGAATAATCTAATAGGTCCAATAAACAATAAATCTTAGGATAGCAAGTGAGACATTAAACCCAAAAATAACCAATCTTGCTAGGACACACTCTAACTCATGATTTTAATTTTAATACCATATCAAGAAGTGAGTTTTAAACCTAACTAAATGTTATAAAATCGGCTTATAAAATAATATTTGCACCTATTTATATATAGTAAATCAATCTTATCTCTAGTCGATATGAGATCTCCAGCAAACTATCACTACAAAAAATTCTTTAAAAAGTGACTGATTTAGATACTAATTTATAAATGAGTTAAATATGTTTTTGGTTTCTCAAGTTTCAGTAAATTTTGGAATTAGTGAATCTTCGAAACTTTATACCAATTTAGTCATTCATCTTTAGAAATGCGTGGATGTAGTCATTCTTACCAAATTTTCTTAAGTTTATTTGACATCTTAAACACATTTTATGATAATATTTGAGTTAACACTGAAACGAAAATGTGTCAAACAGTGTAAACAATTCAAATACTATTATGAACTGCGTTTGAAACGTCACATCAACTTAACAAAATTGGGTTAAAAGGACTAAATTTACGCATTTTTAAAGATGAATGACTAAATTGGTCAAAAGTTTTGAAGATAAACTAATTCCAAATTTCACCAAAACTTGAGAGACTAAAAACATATTTAACCCTTTATAAATTAAAAATTATTAGTAAATAAAATAGTTTTAAAAAAATTATATTGGTCTCTAAATTGGTAACTAAGGTTGTTTTTATTATATATTGGTCTCTAAATTGATCTTTAACATTAATTACAAAAATTTTAACTACCAAAAAAATTAGTCTCTAAACATATTTTTGTCACTGAAATTAGACATTATTTAAAAGTTTTATACTGTATAACTATGCTCGTCAAAAACGGTTTATTCAAAGAGACAATAATTTATTTTAATTTTAATCTCTTGTTATGGATATTCAGGGATGAACATCTACCTATCCTCCTTTCTTCTGTTTTATTGACCTTTAAGACCTCAAACCTAGCTCTCTATATTTGATCAGTCGTTGGAATATATCATCGATACTATGCATCACCTTTTATGGGGTTAATTATATAACTACCAATGGCCATTTCTTTTGTGGCCAGTGAATGAACATGAATAATGAATCTTAGTTAATGATTCATACCATTGTTGACTATATTGGATTTGTTATTGCTTCACAAGATCTGCATTTCTCTTATCGACCCACCTTCATATGCTTGTGGTGGTACCTGTGTTTGGCCAAATTAGTTGTGAAACTAGTTATCTAGTATAGATAATAACGTTCATTCACAAGGAAAATTTCAGAAAGTGACATCTTAGTGGATGTGTAAATTGTGAAGGTGTTTCAAAAGTTTTTCAGATGTTAAGAGTAAAGTTTTTCTTTTTCACATGTGATAAAAGTATAGCATTCATTTAGTGGGATAGAATTGGATTTGACAAAGATGTGAAGTTTGGATTTCACTATCAATGCAAGAATATTTGCTGGTGAGTAATTTACTATAACTTTTGTGAGTCTTCATGGTGTATGTACACTTTGAGGTAAGATAAAACTCAAGTCAGTCTATTTTCTGTAAATTGAAATAATATTGGATTTTAAACTATTAACCCAACTTAACAAGTCATTTGATATAATAATTTTTTTAAAATTTATTAGTTATTTATTTAGAATAAAGATTGAAAAAGTTATATATACTAAACACATATTACACTAATAAATTAGGAGTATGTCAGTCTACTCGTTCTAATTTAGTTCACTCACATTTAGTCTATAAAAAGTGGATTGAACCGGCATGTCTTGCATAAGAAATGAAGACTAATTTCTCTAACTCAATATGTATAACATTAGTTTACAGGTCTATTTATTTTTTAATTTTGTTATTTTAAATTAACAAGCATGATGTTTTACGTTCAAAGAAGAAGAAAAAAACGTAGTTTAAACTTAAACGGTAAAATATTTATTCAAAACAAAATAATAATTATATTTTTTTGAATCTTAATTTTTTCCAAATGTGGTTATTAATTCTTTTAGTAGTGCCTATTCATATTTTTTATTGAAATTATAAATATTATTAATCACCATGGTTGGGTTTTACGCATTTACATGAATGTTTAATTAATAACTTTTAAAACTTATACACATTTAATAATTACAAATCGGAAATATTTGTTTTTCCATCTAATATTAAAAATATACAATTTTTTTGGTAATTTAAAATTTATGTAGATGTGCGAGCTACCCGTCCAGGCATGTTGTTGGCCTGTGCGAATGCAAGTTATATATGAGATGGACCAAAGTAGATTAAGAAACTTAAAAGTCTACTCTGTACTTCTTCTTACGAACTTGTGGACTAACCCATATTGTCCGTCCTACGTTGTCATTACTAACTATAATAAACCTTAACACTACAAGAAAATTGTTAATTAACACATAATTTTTAAGACATAATTTAAAGTAATCTTTATTATTAATAAAAAATATTATTTATTTATAAATTAAAATCTAAATACATCGTTATATTAGTTATCAAAATTGTAACAACTTATTATCCGACACAAAGAACTATGATTGTATTTTCCTCAGTGTTAAGTGAGTAAACGTTTTAGTTGATATTAAAAAAAAACCCTCCAGCTAACAACATCATAAAAGTAACTCATCAATTTAAATAATTATAATTAATATAAGCCCAAAACAACAATATTTTGTTAACATGAGTTAAACAATTATGTTAAACATTTTAACTAAAAAATTACCTTAATCAATGTTGAATAAAAAAATTATGTTTTAATTTTTTTAATTGTTAATAATTATTTGATATTTCATCTCATTTGATGATGATTAAAGCACTTTACTCTAATAAAAAAAATTAAAACATTATAAGATGAAATTGTTTTCTTAAACAAAATTGTTAAAAAATAAAATAATTTAAAATAAAATAAATTTAAATTTAATAGATTTAAATATTTAAAAGTTATAAAATTTCATGTCAAAATGTTAAAGAGTGTTTGATAATTTCTGGTAACTAGACATGTATTTTTCATCTCACTTTTGGGAGGGTATTTAGTGGGCTTTAATGTTTTCTTCCCCAATTTATCTAGTTTATACAACTTTCATTAAAATTAATTTTATTAGATAAAATTAACGAAGAAATTGAATGTTGAAAAATTTTAGTTAATGTTGCATTCTAAAATATTCTCAAGTTATATGAAGCGGGTAGTCCACGATAATAAAGTTCGAACATATCTTATTCTTAAATTAAAATCCTAAATTTTGCCTCTTTATTTGAGACGTATATAATGCAAACTCTATTTTGCTTGTAAGACATAAAATTGTAAACGTATATAAATAGATACATTAATACTTTTATATTATTTATATTTTTAAATCAATTAATCTGCCAAGCCTATTGATCAAAGCTTAATTTTTAAATAATATGTTTTTGAAACAATTATAATCTACGCTATGTATAGTTATCAATGAGCAATTTAACCTGTATTGTTAGATTAATCATTTTAGACTATCATACAATAAATTATTCCAATATCTCTTGTAGGCTATTCTAAACATATATCACTATCATTTAATTTTATGTCATAATAAAATTTGATAATTTGATTAAGATATCAATTTTTTATTCTTACTAGCAGATGTTAGGGACTCTCAATCAGTTACTAATTAATTAAGTTCATCACAAATTATTAATTGATTCATTCAATCCATCCCGTTTGTATAAAAATCTAAAATATATATTATCCATAAAATTAATAATAATGTGTAACATAATTGATAATTAATAATAATAAATAATATAATTTATTAATTAATGTTAATCTACAAGGATAGATAATAATAATTTTATATAATAATAATTTTATATAATAAAATTATATAAAAGATTTTATATGATTATATGATATATAGTACGCTATTAATTATAATTCCCTAGTAGGACTTTGTTTCCCTTTCGAATTTTAATTTTTCTTTAACTGTAATCATTTGAGTTTGGAAAAATACCCTTCATTCTATTGAAACAAGTTTCAAGGTTTGAATATTGTAGTTTCCTTAATAATTATATGAAAACTACGAGATATATACCCAGTCATAAAAATTATAAAAAAGTCTGTAACATGGTTTTGGATTTATTATACAGTAATTTCTTTTTCAAATGTATCAAGAAAGATTCTCATGAAACCAAAATTAGAAATATTACATTCTCATATATTTGATATATAAGTTTTACAAGTATATATTCCATGAAATCATTAATTGCCTAGAATATAAACTACTTGTATTTTTCTTAGTTCTTGTTCTTATAGTAAAAGATAGGAATATTATACTTTTAAGATGGTGGAAATTATTTCCATTTGTTCATTCTTTGACATGATTTCTTCTCTTACTAAACGTCAATAACCAAAACATATTCATGAAAATAATTTTTCTAAACATAGATTCTTTGAGAATGTGATTTCAAAAACAATTTTATATGCTTTGAATTAAAACATCCATTCTAAAAGACAAATCTTTATCAATTTACCAAACGATATAAGACTCGTGCCAATTTCAGAAAACCTTTACGACACAAAACATATATGCATTGACTATTATGATTTATATGTTTTTTCTGGAAAAAAAAAATTGAAAAGCAAGCAGCTAAAAAGTTTGAGAAAACGAAAAAAAAAATAAAAATGAAGAAATGTGTGAGGGACATGAAAAATAGACAGGGGTAAGTGAGAAGACAGTTTCACGTGAAGATTTTGATAAAGTTGAAGTGGTTGATTTTACCGTTTGCACGATAAAGGAAGACAACAAACTTAGTCCTCAAACTTTACGAATGATAGGAACATTTGAGAAGCATGTACGATGAGGGTGTTTGTTAGAGAAAATGAATTAAACTTTTTTAGAGGCCTATTAGTAGCCATGATCATGTGGAGAAGATTTAGATGAGATATAAAGAAAGAAAAGAAAAGATATGAAAAGGATCTAGCCAGCTAAAATACCCGCTTAATGTGCCTATCCATGTGCTTTTTTACTAGATTCCATTGCAAGCAAACAAATGCTTCTCTTTTGGGTGCCCATTAAAATCGCACAAAAACCATTTCATTTTATTTATTTATTTTGATGCAATAAATAAACTTACTAGAAATGGAACATGAAATCAAATACTTTTTTATAATGTAGTTTATTGATGTAATGCGTTATATTAAGCATCTTTGACCAGTGTAGACAACTTGGATTTGCTGAAAATATGAACCCACTGTGCATATATTTAGTCTGTGTTAAGTCATATGTATGATCATTCATATCATTGATAAAGTATATTTAATCATGCGTACATATAATGTCATAATTTTTATAATGCAGACTTCTGAACCAAGTATTATTATAGTTTGCTGTGTGTGAGTGGGAACATGGATTGGACCACAAACTTTGATTTAGTTAAAGAGGAAAAGAAAAATTTAGAGAATAAAATTGCTTTTCTTTGCGAAGACAGGGAATAAATTTGTAATATATATTGCTAGCCAACTTGTAGAGAATTTCCAATAATGGATAGCTGACCCATTGTCGGGTAAATTTTCTTTCGGGGTGTCTGGATTGTTATGGAATGGGGTCTACATCTCAATAAATATCATAATTTCCTCAAAAAACATTTTCGGATTATTCTGCAAAATCTTCCTAAATATAATAATCAATTCATGGAAATTCTGAAATAAAAACAAACAATCATGGAAAGAGAGTTTTTGTTGTTAATATAAGCACTTGTTCTCTTTTGCTTTCAAACCCTCTCCCTCGCTTCAATCTTCAACCTTCAACCCTCAACCCTCAAACTCACACACACACACACCTTTCCATCATCCATTCACTTTCCTTCACCACAAAAGCTTCAGAAACAGAACGATTGAGTATACATATATATATATATATATATATATATATATATATATATATATATATATATATATATCAAACACACTGAAGAATCAACTCAGAAGGTGGAGTTTGGTTACTGTAATAATCCACTGCAACTGGAGGAGGCATCCAAAGGGATCGCATTGATCCCAAATCTCAGATTTATCAGTTTTTCCTTCTCTTCCTTGTTCAATATTTGGGATCATGCTATCCCTTTGGATTCCTCCTTTGGTGGCTTCTACTATTTCTCATGGTTTTGGTGGAAAATTTCTAATCACTGCATCACAAACCAGCACTGTTCTTGGCTTACAAACTGCATTCTGCATAAGAAAGACACTGATACAGTTCCCGAGTAAGTCCATGTTAATGCTCTCTCTCACTCACCAACCCAATTTCATTCACTTTTATTTTGCTTTTAACATATTTGACGATGTCATGTGATTTATCTAGTGGATCTCATCTTCTGTCACCGAACTTTGTTCCTGTATTGTTGTTTTCTTCTCTTTTTCTACTTCATTCAATATATATGAAGTTATCTTTTTTTTTCCAGAACCCAACACCCTTAAATTCAGCAAAACATAGGCTTAATGATTACCTTATTCATGCTTTCTGAGCATGGTTGAATAGATCCACTAATTCAGTCCCGGAGGGACTGGATCCCACCAAGGTAAATTATTCTTGAACCAGGTATATATATTATCTCATTATTAGGTCTTTCTGCTTTTCACCACACACACACATATATATATATATATATATACGTACACTTATAAATATATAATTATATATTTTACAGAAGTAGTTTTCCGTGAATGTCAGTGTATATATATATATGCAGTACATTATTTCAGTCACTAGAATGAGGTCACCTTCCAAACATCTTACAAAATTACAACATGCAAGTTAACACATTTTTGCAGTTGATGTACTAAGATTTATGAGTTAAGTGCGCTATAGAATTTTTGGGTTTCATGTAAATCCACAGACTAAAAACAACTTTGAGCAAAGAATTAAGGGCATTTCCCAATATCTTTCATATCTGTGAGTAACTTTCATGATTTTAATCAGAAACTTTTTCTATGGGTTCAGAAATAAATGGCAGGAAAAAGGTAGTCTCTCTCCAATGTCACAGATGCGCATATTCTCCCTCTTAATTACAGATTGAGGATGCCACTGTTGGTAGATGAAAAATGTAATTAAGTACAATAGATAGCAAAAATGGAAGCAAACAAGCTAGTTAACCGGGTAGCTATTGAAATCCATCCGTATGAATAAAACAGTGGTGAGAATTAGGTATGCATTCTAATTAGTCGGCCAAAAGTAATTTCTACCCCATTTGGAAGGTTTTTGAATTTTGATCATTACCTATATTCAACAAATCAATTTCACCTTTTGATAAAGCAACTTTTGCCCCAGCTGAACATGGTCATTTTATGCACAAAAAGCTAACTGGGCAAACTTGGCACTCACAGTCATAGTTCACTGACCACACTCGAGTTGTCATATGTTGACATGAATTTGGATTTTGTGTTTGGTTTTCTTCTTCTCTGTTGCCATATGAGTGCTGGAACAGGCTTAATTTGTGTCTCACACAGTAACAGGAACTATGATATAGCCTTATAGTATTAAATTAGCTTTCTGTGAAAAAATGAAAACAGTGCAGGAAAACCCCACTGAAATCTTGGTAAAGTAGAGCTGAATATAAAACTACAGCATATGAGAGTGTAAAACTAGTGAGGTTGAGTGAATCGCACTCCAAAAAACACATGCTTTTATGAACTTTAATTAGAATCCAAGGCAGTGAGAGTTGTTATTGAGGCAATTCTGCATATTGCTTTGAGACTCACACTGAGTGTTCCATAGGAAATGGAATCATACACGTGCCAACATTGCAACATCTTTAAAATGGTATTTTATTTTGATGGTTTTACGTGGTTAGAGGTTATTCTTAGCACATGAGTTTGTAAATTTTAGCCCACACTTTGGTGAGGATCGCTTTTATCACATGGTTGGAACCCCTAGCTACCCTCTCTCCTGTTAAAGAATGAGCTGTTAAATCTCTTTATCAATTTTGCTGAAAGGACAAAAGATTAATTCTACACTAAACTATTAATGTAGGAGAGGGCCACTAAGGAACACAGTACACACACTTCTGAAAGATGGCCCTTTTGTTTCACTGTCTATTCTGTCTATTTCTTCTAAACAACAATGCTATTTACTAATATTTTTTTTCAATTTCACAAATAATATAGTTTTGCCAGCTTTAAAATATACGGTTAAACTGCGTAGACTATTTTACTGAGAATTTCCCTCTGTCCTCATCAATTTGATTGTCATGCATGGTACGTAATACTTTTTCCTTTAATTGTAAGCTATCTGCCAGAGAAAAGTACCAGATCATATAGATAATCACGTTTTGCTGTTGCTAACCATTGTATTGAGAATACTAAACAGAAATTTTAACTACAAATCTATATGCTGACGTGAGAAGTTGGTTAATTTATCATTAAAAAGTCTAACCTCGATCAGAGATAAGATCAAACGTAAAAGAATACACTATAAATTTTACGTCGACTAAACAAAACATATGTACATACAGATTTTACCTTACAAACCGATTTTGTAAGATTAAGTTAAATTTGTAAGATTAAGTTAAACTTAAATTTTAATTTATTTCTGAAGTGATAATGGTGAAGAAGTGTGAGTGTAATGTAGGAGCAAGAATATATGTGGGATGAATTTTGTAAGATGGAGGGGTGGGTGGGGTTAAATTTTGCAAGGAAAAGACGTTGAAATGAAATTGAAGGGGAAATGGGGTCCTAGGTGAAGTAGAATTTTTGGACAAAAGAGTGTACAAATTGTCTACAAGTGTGAGTATGTAGTTGCCATGTCCCCTTCTTGCACTACACAGGATTTATGAAGAAGACATGATGTGCGAAAATAAATAAACAAACAAAAATGTGAATATTTTTGTTGAATAATTTTACGTAGAGTGTTAAGTGTTGAAGTTAAGTTGGGTGGGTGTGCGTGGCAGGGATAGTGGCCCCGTAAGGTCCTTCTCATGTCTCCAAATTTAAACCCTTTCCTCAATTTTTTTTCTCTCATTTTTTTCTAACTCTTATCTTCCAACCATCAATTTCGGATCTTACCAATTTTTTTCATCTCTCAATTTATATAACACAATTTATAATTTTATTTCTAATCGAGATTTTCAACCGTGACGAATAAAGAAATCTTTGAGGTATGTTCTAATTAAAATATAATCTCTCAATTTAGGTGAAATAGGAAAGGTAATGCATCAATTTACCATTCATTTTACATTTTCTTAAGACAAATATTTTATAACATAAAATAGTTTTATATTTGGAAAACATATATGATAAAATAGTAAATACTTGAGTTAACTAATATTACTCAGACTTGAAAGTCGAATTCGAGTTTTTTTACCTGTTCATGAACTTTTAAAGACGAGAATTTACCATCCTATGCATTACTTGCAGAAGTTCAGAAATAAAAAAATATATATTGACATAATAATTTTTTTATTATGAATTTGATATATTTTTCTCGTTTTAATTATGGCGCATGGGATTGAGAATTTAATTTCGATATTGTACATGAACTGTGAAATAAAACAAAATATGTATTGGTTGGTAGTAGTGTAGTGGGGAACAACTAATGCACGATTGAATGAAATGGTTGGTTTCACAACCCCACCAAGAATAAAGTGTCTCATAAAATTTTATGTTGTTTATTTTTAGTTTTATTTCTCTATGATTTTGTAGACGAATTTATTAGGTTTTTTTTTTTTTTTTTTTTTTTTTTTTTTTTTTTTATTTTTTTTTTTTTATTTTTTATTCTTTATATT
>Ga0214542_1009684_pt1 | contig 14726 bp, 8 predicted proteins | sample CNSS1metaG_FD_160096 | JGI IMG/M metagenome (GOLD analysis project Ga0214542, IMG submission 160096) | Root nodule microbial communities from cowpea collected in UCLA plant growth center, Los Angeles, California, USA - CNSS1 | ecosystem: Host-associated > Plants > Roots > Nodule | place: USA...
TATCAAAATTACAAAAATAGGAAATCTAAAAATTCTCTTTAACTTTATTGTGTCTGTCCGGTCGCTCGCACCGCGTGACACTCATTTTCAAAATATCAAAAATATTTTCTTTCTTTTTTAGTGTCTGCCCGACCGTTCGCGTCGTGACACATTTTCGGGTAATTGAAAAATACAAAAAAATATAAAATTTTAAAAATACAAAATATCAACATTTTCCAACAAATTTTTTTTTAAGAACTACGTGATCCTTGATTCTCCACTGTGAGATACGTAGGAGCAAGGCCAGTCCTTGTCAGGTTCAAATCATTTTCTCAATTGTTTTCCAAATCATTTCTCCTAAAGAACTACGTAACCCTGATTTCTCATTTGTAATGAGAATACGTAGGACCAAGGTCAATCCTTGTCGGGCCCAAAAATTAAAAAAATATTTTTGTTTCTTTTTAGTATTATTTGTCTCATTATTTTTGGGGAAAATCAATATTTTGAAAACCACATCAACTTTGCATTTTTAATTAAAGGTACCTTCGGGCGGGCGTTGTAGGGTGCTAACACCTTTCCTACGCCTAACCGACTCCAGGATCCAAAAATTTGGTTTTTCGTAGGCTTATTTTATTTTTATGGTTTTCCATAGTTTTCCAGAATAACTATGGTGGCGACTCCAAATCTTTTTTAAACCCATTTCTTATTTTTCGGTTTGCCTTCCCGTCGCGATTTCAGTTGCGACACTTTCCATATATAAATTATAAACTTGTATATAGATTACACTTTACATACAGATTTTATATACAATTTTTTTTTCATATATAAAATCTCATTACATACGGATTATTTCTTTATGTAACAATAAAGAAGTTCCTCTCCTTTGTTTTGTTTGTAAAATCCGTATATAAATGAAATCATAGCTTTCATATAAATAAAAAAGTATTAAAACAACTTTGAAAGTATAACAAAAGTTTTTTTCGTGAAAGTGAATGTTCAACTCTTTGTCGAGGCCTTCTACCACTTCTCGAGCATCTCTTTCAGATTAAAAGTGTCCATCTCATGTTTGTTCGCTGGTGGTTTCCATTGAATCTCTGATCTGCTCATGTTTTCGGCCTCGTTGTTCCCGTGACTGTCATGACTTTTCATTGCAGGTGTTAGGGTTACATGATGAGTTGACACAATTTCGATACCGGTGTGGTGGTAACGAATTCTCGTGGTGTTTGTTCAATTGTTGATGAAGCTGTTTCGTTTTTCTGTAAATCTACGCCGTAAAAAAGCTTGCAGAAGTTGTATTTCTATTGATTGGAAGTGCAATCCAAGTGTAGGTAGAAGGTCATGGTTGTTCTGGCGACATTCGCGGTGTGGGGTGGTGAATGAACGACCATCATGGTTTGGGCTTTTTCAGCTTTGTGTTCTCCCCATTTCGATTTTTGTGCTTTCTTTACGATTTATTCATAAGGTTCTTATTTGTCTTAGTTCTACGAGTGAGAGAAGATCCAAGATGCTTTTTTTAATGAAATTATACAAGGTCGTTCTATTTTTTCAAAAAAAATGTTATTCCCATTTTCTAAGAAAGGTCAATAGTGTTGGGGTGTGGGGAGAAAATCACTTACTCAGCATATTGAGGGATTGGAATAAGAAGAGAAAAAAAGTCATTGAATTTGTTGTTGTATTTTGATATTTTATTACAGTTAACTCCTTACTAACCTTTTGTTATTAGATTTTGCAATCTGTATTATTCATGACACACTCCCTTAATTCATACTTCTCAATTATACAACTTTTTACTACAAGTATACAACGTTTTCAATCTTCCCTTTATTCACTTGGTCTCTCAAGTAATGCAATCTTGTCTCTATGTGTTTGCTCCTTCCTTGTGCTACTGAATTTTTGGCTTGGTTAGGTGCTGAAATATTGTCAACAACAAGTTCCATTGGTTCTTCCATTTTTAAGTGCATGTGCTCGAGTAAGGTTTGGAGCCACACATCTTGGCATGCCCCTTGTGATGTAGGATGATATTCTGCCTCACACCACGAAGGAGAGAATAAGGATTGATAGTTGGGTTGCAAGTGGAAAGAAAAAAAGTTGAATCTATGGCATTGGAGTGGTTACTCGTACCAAACATGTGGACAAACTCATATATCATGGAAGTTCAAGTCACTCTTTAGAAGAGATTGTCCAGCTAAAACAATAAGTTTTGAATTATAGGGAGGACAATAACAGGTTAAGCCAACAATTACAACAACAACAACGCCAATTTCAGTCATTTGTTAGTGTTATCCTCCCTTTCCTTTCACTAGATGCACAAACTACATTACAACAACAACAACAAGAGCAACATCATCAACCTGAGCGAAGCCAACCTCAACGAGATCAGGAGCAACGACAACTAAACAATCAACAAAAACAACATGACTACTCTGAATATTAGGCCTTTAGATGTTTGCACTTCTTCATTATGTTAGCACTTTTATATTATGTTTTGTTAGAGCTTGATTACTATTATATCTTTGAGCACTTTTTGGATTACATTAGATTATATTATGTTAGCATTTTTATTAGAACTATATTAGCACTTTTAGACTGAATTGTTGGAACTTATTTTGTTTATAACTTGGATTTGGATAATGTTGTTATCTTTGATTTGGATTTTATGTTGATTATATTTAACTTGATTTGGATTAAGTGATATGTTGTTTGCTAGTGTTGGTTAAATTTCATTGCAATTGAAAGGAAATGTAAAAAACATTGGAAATAAAAGAATATAGTTTTGAACTTGAAAAGTATACTATTAAATACAGATTTACATAGAGAATAAACTGTATAAAATTGACCCAACATTATCTACGGATCATTTTGTATGTAATACATTCAACATTACCTACGAATTTTTTCGTATGTAATTTACATGCAGATTATTTAATATGTTATATACACATATGTATCTTGGTCAATTATCTACGAATATTTTTGTATTTAAATTACAAATGGAATATTCCATATGTAAAGTTACATACGAAATTTTTTCCGAATGTAAGTTTACCGACACCTAATTTACATACAAATTTGTTTTCGTATGTAAGTCGTAGATAATATCTAATTACACATGGATTTTATGCATTACATATAGATTTTGTCCATAGAAAAAAATAGTTTTTTTTTTTTGTAGTGTCACAAAAGATACTTTATGTTTGTGATTGTTTGTGCTAACCATAACAAAATTGGTGATTACGTTGTCTATTGACTTGGCATGAGCATATAACCCTAGCTCAACTTCATTTACGCCACTCATTGTGTGGCCCAATAGCACATCAAATGAAGAGGTAATTTGCTCCAAACTTTGCTAATTGCACCAAATTTCAAAGAAGTTTTTGGCCTTATAATATATTATGTTCTTCAAATTTAAACTACATATCGTTCAGAGCTCCAAAAAATATGTTCTACCACTTAAATTAAAGATCTTTGAGATCCAACGCAAAAGTAATCAACTCACATGGACAACTGTAGAGAAAGTTACAAGTAACACAATTAGCAAAGGTCAATGTTGAAAATCCTACGTTTATGGGCAGTGCTAAGCACCAATAAAGTGGCATTGGACAGTAACATAATAAGGGCTAATCTTTTTGGTTGTGTGTGCTGCAAATGGATGTGTGTGGTGCTGCTGCAACTCCTGTAACTTTCTAAAAATTACAAATCTAAGCTAAAATTGAAAGATAAAAGAAACAAAAATGCTAAAGGGGTGTAATAAGCTTCAATAAGAGAGTATAAAATTTGAGTTATCAATAACAAATTTTTATTGAGGAAATAGTCCTTCTATTTGTTGACAGTGAAAACACCAAGGAGTCAATGAAGCAAAGAGTCTTTAGCTCAAGTTCCAAGAGATTATTGAAGTGATATATTCTTAAAGTGGATCCTCTTAGCCAAACATTATAAGCTACCATCCCTACAACATAGAATTGGCATATAGATATTCAATAAATACAATCCTAACTTAATTGTATATGCATATTGTTTGAGCAAGTGATTATTATCAGATTTAAAACAAGACTGAATAGTGTGATATCGTCTTACAGACCAAACACTTGAATCTTTTTGATATGTTGTTTACCAAACTTGCATCTTTCAAACGAAGCACAACCATGCTTTTATGTTTTGTTATTTTTCAACACTTAATAAAAATCATAGGATGTTGAACTTTTCCTTAACAATTTCCACCTTGTTATGGTGCTTAAAACAATAAAAGTAAAGACATGGAGATTTCTAAAAGGGTTTAATACATCAAGTTTTTACAAAACATTTTTTTACCAAAAAAACATAGATAATGTCGCAACCTCGAAAAAAATCGAGACGAGACGGCGAACATAAAATAACATCCTTTTAAAATATAAATTTAATAAAGGGGAGTCGTCACCATAGTTTTGGGAAACTATGGAAAACCTAAAAAATGGTCTACGGAACCGAATCTGGTCCAAGAGTCAATTACGTGTGGGGAAGGTATTAGCACCACACGTTCGTCCTAAGACAGTTTCCTTTAATCAAGTGTGCAAAATTAATGTAATTTTAAAATATTTGTTTTTTCCAAAAAAAAGCAAACAAAACATATTAATATGAATGAAGAAAAAAAAATTATATTTGGGCCCGACAAGGTGTTTGACCTTGCTCCTACATATTCTCATTCAAAATGAGAAATCAAGGTTCCATAGTTCTCTTTTAAAAGACAAATTATTAAAAACTTCAATTTGATTAATATCCCTTTTTATCATTATTTTTTTTAATTTTAATGTATAGGTATTATTTATCAAGTAAATATGAGACTCAACATGATATAGATTTACCATCAAGTAAGTCCAAGACTAGACATGATGATTAAAATTTGTTTAAGAAAAATATTTAATTATGAAGCAAGTCTGAGACTAGACATTATAATAATAATTTATTTAAGAAAAATATTTAACTATCAAGCAAGTCTGAGACTAGAATGATAATTAAAATTTATTTAAGAAAAATATTTAATTATCAAGCAAGTCCGAGACTAGACATGATTATCAAACTTTATTTAAGAAAAATATTTAATTATCAAGCAAGGCTGAGTCTAGACATGATAATTAAAATTTATTTAGGAAAAATATTTAACTATCAAGCAAGTTTGAAACTAGACATGATAATTAAACTTTATTTAATAAAAACATTTAATTATCAAGTAAGTCCGAGATTGGACATGATAATTGAAGTTTATTTAAGAAAAACATTTAATTATCAAGCAAGTCCAAGACTACACATGATAATTAAAATTTATTTAAGAAAAAACATTTAATTATCAAGCAAGTCAGAGATTAGACATGATAATCAAACTTTATTTAAGAAAAACATTTAATTATCAAGTAAGTCCAAGACTGGACATGATAATCAAATTTTATTTAAGAAAAAAATATTTAATTATCAAGCAAGTCCGAGACTAGACATAATAATCAAACTTTATTTAAGAAAAACATATAATTATAAAGCAAATATGAGACTAGACATGATAATCAAACTTTTTTTTATTTAATTATAAAAATTGATTCAAAACTTACGTGAAAGAAATTAGGAGCTAAAACTATTATAAGTATATAAAAAAATCTAACAACATTAAAAATAAAATAAAAAGGGTCCAAAGTTGGTAAAAAAAAAAACAATTAAAAACTTGAGGTACAAACAGCATATTATTATGAGGTGCAAATATTAAGGTGTGAGGATGCATATCTCATTAACCAAGAATAGGGTGAACTCATATCCAATTTTATTTTGGTTTTCTTAATTATTTTTCCTACTTATTACTTTTTTACTCTTAAAATGTATTTATTTTAAAATTTTATACTCCTTTTAATTCTCATATGCAGAACATGAAAATGAAACCCTACCCACTAAAAGTCATAAAACGCATCTTTACGTCCTACAATTTTCTAATAAAACAATATACAATATCCTAAACCAACTTTCACAACCTAAGAATCAAGATAACTCCAAATATAACTAAAACAAACATTAATAGACCCCAACCTCTTATAAAAAAAAACCCATAAATAATGTAAAATACAAACATAATTCCCAACTTAATTAATTGAACCTTATTTAGTATCACTAAAATTGAATTCAACTCCTTTGCCTGCCCCACCAATCTCCAAAACAATCCATGATTAACTTCATTAAATGAAACCTAAACAACTTGAACTAAGCATTTATCACCTGTTAAATCCATCCAGAAACAACAATACCTTTACAAAATGAATCATGAAATCCAACTTCCTATGCCAAAGATATTATATTACACATTCAAATCGAAAATAAACCCAAAAACAATAGAGGGATAACACATTCATGAACGAACCCAAAAAAAAAGTTAATGCACAAACAATTACAAATGGCACCATCGAATACAAGGAACAAAGCAAACCCCAAAACTACGAATTCAATTATATTTTAGCTAAATGAATCAAAAATAACAAGATGGTTACATACCCAAACAAATCCAACCATAGCAACAACACACGCCCCAAACAAATTTGTGGGCTTATCAACTCAAATAGGTGTAAACAACACGTAACCTGAAACAAATTAAAATTAATATTTAAATATGTGGGTCTAGAAATAACCCAAACAAAGTCAAAAGGGAGAAACAGGACTGAAAAACAAAACAAGCATATCAATGAAATTATTCGTTCGACACCAAATCTCAAACTTCAACCTCAAGGATCATTTATTAAGATGGTATCTCATAGCCATCCAAAGTCCATCCTAGCGATATTTGTTGTTTGTTGGGTAGTATACTACCCATTATCAGCGTGCTATCGAACTTTCCATTAATATTTAGTCTTGCGCTCGAAATGTCTATGTCTCAGCATGAGAGGGTGTGTTGAAGATCCCACAAGATAAGACTATTTCATAGTATATTAGTGGGTATAAACCTTACCTTACAAGTCAATTTTATAAGATTGACTTAGACCTAAAATTCACTTCTTAAGATAAATTAACATTACATATAATCTCTCTAACATGTGTGTTCATGTAGTTCAAGGAATCTTAGTCAAGTTTGTTTTTGCCTCAAATCAAACAATCTATGGGACCTCGTTTGATGTGTTATTATCAAACAATGTCTAATACTTTAAATTCAATTTAAATTTTTTTCTAATAAATTTTAATCAAGATGTAACGATCAAAATATTTCTAGATAGTCAAATATACATGAAAGATTTCATAAATTAACAATATATGTGATTTGAATAACTTCAAATGAACAACAATATTTTTATCTCTAAATATGGAAACATGTGATTTGAAACCAATTATCTTATGTGTTTTCTTAACTATGTTTGATCACACTTAATTGTAATATCTCCATATATATATATATATATATATATTTTGAATTGTTTCCTTTAGTAGAATTGAAAGCGAGAACACTCTAATGAATGCTTTGAAGATTATCATAACTTTCTTTTTTTAGTGTCTACCATGAAAAACATGAAGATATAGACTATAATCGGCATGCATAATTGTTAGGAATCCAAGTGTGATTCTAAGTCCCACATTGGCTAGAAATGAGAAAGTGGAGCACTATATAAGAATAAAGACCCATAAACCCATTGCCTTAAGATTTTGGGTTGAGAGTGGTGTCAATGTCTTATGTGGTTGGGCTCAGGTCTCATTGGTGTTGTGTCTCCTTAGTGATACCCCTCCTTATAAACCTAATTGTAATATCTCCATATATATATTTTTTGAATTGTTTCCTTTAGTAGAATTGAAAGCGAGAACACCCTGGTGAATGCTTTGAAGATTATCATAACTTTCTTTTTTTAGTGTCTACCATGAAAAACATGAAGATATAGACTATAACTGGCATGCATAATTTACAAAATCAAGAAACATCTTATTTGGAGCTTCAATGGCCATTTCCAAGAAGCTAAATAAAAAGTTGAAATTGAAGATGAAGAACAATGAAGTGAAACGACAAAACAAAACAAAAATAAAATTTATACAATATCTTACAAAACTATTATTCGTCCTCTAGTGTGTACAAAAGAGGGTGTGCAAAAGTCATTGTAATACTCTTCAAGTTGTGAAGTTTTTCCCACTAAGCTTAAATTATGCTCTCTATTGAGAGTTTTTCTTTTCATTATTAAGAGTTCTTAATATTAGGAGGAGATTAAGAAGGTATTATATGGAAAGGTGTGAATACTCGTTATAACCTAGAAAGGTTTGTATACTCGTTGTAATTATTTGATTAATTAGTGAAACCTCTTAAATTATGTGCTTTTAAGAGATAATTGGATGTAGCCCATGAGTTTAGGTGAATCAATATAAAATCTTCTCTCTGTGCTTGACCTTTGTGAACTAGATGATCTAGTCTAGCGTTGTGTGAGAAAGAGTCTACAAGCTATATTCAACCTCTTCTAAAACCCTACAGTTTTATCAAGTAGGTCACCAATAACCATACAAACCTATCATTAGATGAAGGCTCTAACATTTGGTTCTTTTCTATGTTTGGACTTCAGTGGAATGTTTGCCTCTTATGATGAATTACCAATTTGTTTTTAAGATCGTTTAGGTTTGGTTTGGGTGGTGGTTGGTAGCTTTGTTTTTTATGAGGTTTTAATTAAAGAGAAGGTGGTAGTTGCATTTTCATATGAGAATGAACTTGGCAAGCTTGTTGAAAACTTTCTCTACATCTTCAAAATGCATTTTTGCCAAAATTGAGGCATTTCATTCCCCTCCGTTTTCATTTGATGGTACTTCATCGGGTGTAGTGCGTGAGGATTTGAGTGATGTGTGTGCGTGATTGCAGGTTAGGTGTGTGCAGTGTGGGTGAGGGAGAGTGACGCGTGAGGTGAGTCAAGGAGTGTGGAGGCTAGGGTTAGTGATTTAGTGGTGTGTGTTGGGCTGTGGTGATGGGTGTAGAAGAAAAAGAGAAGGGATTTGGGCCCCTTTTTTAGAACAATGTTGTTAGTTTTTTTTTTATTTTTTTAGAAAAGAGTGGTAGGAATAGAGAAGGGTGTGAGCAAGAAAAAAGGCTTTATTATTTTTAATTTCTAATTAATTAAAGCAATTAATTTTCATTTCGAATTTTTAATTTTATTTTAATTTTTTTTATAAATTTTATTTTATTTTGTTTCTATTAATTTTCTATTCACTACTTTTTTATTTTTTATTTTTTAGAACATATTTTATCTATTTGAACGAAATCGAGTATTAGCAGCTACGTATAAATATTAAAGAGCGAGTTTCATGGGTAGTGGATTTGCACTTGTATTCATGGAATTAAAGATACTAAAGTTCTCTAAATTTTACAACATAGAGCACAACCTAAGTTGATTCTTAAAATACAAATTGTACTCAATCTTTAGTATTTTCTTATACAAATTAAATTTAAATTGGGGTTAAAGATTACAAAACGTAAAACAAAGATCGAAGAAAACAAAATACAGACCAAATGCAAAAATTAAGAAGATAAAATTGAATCAATCCATAGATCCAATAACCAAACAATTTAAGTATCATCTGTAAATATTCAAACCCAAGTTTGAACAATTAATCTATTCATTTAATCAACTAAGCCGATAATATAAATCAAATCTCAATATCATTAAATCTAATCCATATTCATTTACTAGATCAAGGTTCAATCAATTCCTATTTTGAATTCTAAAATCAGAAACCAATTTTATATATCAAAGAAAAAAATTGAAATTAGAGAAAAGAAGAACAAACTTAGAGCGAAGAATATTTGATACAAAAATCAATTAGGCTTCTTTAATCATAATTTTTTGAATTAATCTTTAGGGATTTAGTTCTCCATAGATGGAGAATAGAAAAAAAATAGCATAAAAGAATTGGAAAGGACGAGAATGAAAATAAGGGAAAAGATAGAAAGAAAGAGTAAAGGAGAAAAACTAAAACTTTGAAAATTGGTAAATGGTTTTTGTCTCTCTGTTTTGAGCATATTTAGGCCTTGTATAGTATTTGAAAACTAAAATACATGGAAAGTTTAAGCTAATTAGGTTCATAAGCTCAATCATAAAAGTTTAAGCTAATACATGGAAAGTCTAATTTGCAGGGATCTTTTACAAAATTTTAATAAATCTATCTCAACTTTTAAAAATTGTAAAAAATAGAAGATAACTCCAAATTCAGCAAACAATATGTCCATTTTAAAGCCCAACAAATGTAAAATCTAATGCAACTAAAATCAGCAAAAAATAATATCTATAAAACAAATTAAAACAAAAATAGTGAACAAAAGCTCAAACAAACTGAAAATACAATATTAAAACAAATATGTATAATGAACCAAATTTATTACTATTGAAAGAAAATGATATAAAAAATAAAAATAAAACATATGGAAAGTAAAACACTACACAATAAATTAGTAAATATGTGTACAAAAAATGTGTGTCATCAGTAATCAACTTGTTGAATCATTCACAGAATTCTAATTACTTCGGTCATATGAAAAAGATATAATCTTTATCATCAGGTTATAGTACAAATTCAGAAATAACTACAACAAGTAGTTAAGGGCATAAGGCAAGAAATTTGACTACAAAACTTTACAACACAAACAAACATTTTTATTCATATACACCAGTGCTTACCATTTGAGATTTTATACACATTGATTAATGCATGGGCTATAAATATCACAACATGCCTTAGCCATTAATTTCTTACAATACAGAAATACTTTTGTTTGATGTCATAACCTCTGCATAAACAAATGTTAGAATGGTTGTTAATGTTTTTGACCCGAAAACCTGTGTTTGAATAAAGATTTTTTAGAGTAACTTATTTTTATAAAAAAATTGAAATATTTTATGACAAGATATAATTTTTGGCAATTTTTTAAAATAAATTAAGGAATTTCAAATTCCATCTTTCAAAAAATAAGAATTTAAAATTCTTATTAGTTCCTCCTCTTTCACATATGTGATTCTTTTCTTCATCTTCTCTCATTGACTCAACCTAAAATCATTTGTATCAGCTTGACCTTAGTTAGTTTAACCTTGAAGTGTGTTTATACTTCTAACAAAAGCAACATGAGCATTTGCACAAATAAAACAGCAACCATGAAATAAAAATTAGAATTAAAAATGACAAAAAAGAATAATAAATCTAATTTACCAAGGACAAAATTTGATGACAACTAGAAAGAAAAGACATGAAAATGTTATTTTATTCGATTTCTCATTCTTCTGTAATCCGAAAGGTCTGCAGTTGAAAAGCAACTACAGAGAATATGTTTTACATTAAATAAAGTCTAAAAAATGTAAACAGTGAGATGGTGACTGCATCCCAATCCTCTTCATGTTGGAAACTTCTCACGCCGGCTCAGAAAAAAACAAAATGAAAAAAGAAAAAAAAAAAGTTACCCCAACGAATTTATAAGGTCATTAAAATTGAAAACTAGCCAATCAGCTTTCACAGCAACAGATTCTCGAAGTTGAACACCAGCATAGCAAATGAACATGTCAGCACCACCTGGTTGACGAGCCTAAAAGTGGAGTCACAAAAACCATACAATTATTATCACATATCAATAAGGTATAACAGGAAATAACTAATAATGAAACAACAATTTGATAAAAATATTGGAGAAATAAATATGTTTTTTTGTTATACAGTTATAAAAAAAAATAATATAATGATATTTTAACTCATTTTTTTAATTTATTTTTATAAATTTTAGATTTTTTAGTATTTTTTTTGTACGATATTATGTTGAACATTAATAATACATTAATGTTAATACTTTAAAAAAAATTAATATATTTTAAAACATTAAAATCAGGATCCATCAGTATATTTTGAAGAAGACATATCAAAACAACAAAATAGAAAAATTCAACAAAAAATCCAAATTCAAAATTATGTTTCCTTCCTAAGCTAAATTATAAAGTATTACATATTTATATTTTGTGAAAGCCATGTAAGACATTCTCTCCGACAAACAACATGTGGAGATGACATTAAGTTCAATGTAGAACTCTGTTTGTCATGTAAAAACACTCTACATGCTCACGCTCTTTGTTGGAAAAGATGTTTTACACAACTTTCATTGCATAGACAAAATACTCTATAAATTAGTTTTTGGATAAAAAATATAATTTTTTTAATAGTTAAGAGACAAAAAACATATTTAATCCTAATTAAAAAAAATTGGTTCAAAGAACAACATTACTTTTGATCATTTGTGTGTGAAATCTGGAAGTTTAGTTTAGTAACACAACAAACAGAGAGAAAAACAATGATTATACATTGTTATGTATCAGATGCCAATGTAGTGTTGAGATAGGTTGTTTCAGACTAGGACAAACAAATGTCTAATCAGTTGGAGATGAGGCTTTCTACAAAATTACCAGGAAATACATTTTCTTACCTCCAAATCAGTAGCACCATCTCCCACCATGGTTAAAGTTTTGAAACCACGAGTCTGAAAATCAGTTTGATCAGCTTTAAGCAATAAAAGTAGTTCAAGAAAACAAAAATTCACGTGTGAGTAGTGCCTGAACCTTCTTGATCTGTTGGACAGCAACAGCTTTTCCTCCACTCCTTGAAGTAGGCTCCTTTTCATCAAACCCCAGAAACTCTCCAGAGCTCTTAAAAAGTAGGTTATTGGCAAAAATATTCTGTTCTGGAATTCCAAGTATTGATGCAACAGGCTTCATAAGAACAGTGCCACAAGTTAGAAAAACCAGATTCTGAAGTAAAATATGAATGTATTCTGCAAAGAGACATGTCTGGTGCTAATTTTCAAGGTTATGGGCATCCAATGACTGAATGAACTAGTGATAAAGAAGAAAAAATGTTTATCCAAATTCACAACATGCCATAGAAACTATTCATTTCCTTCCAAACACAAAGTGGATCAGAAAAACCATTAATTTCAACTATTCTTCGTACAATGATCATTTGACGGAAGCCACCAGAGACAAGATAAACATCAATGCCATTAGCCTTTAACTTCTGGACTAACTCTTCTATGCCAGGGGAAAGCCTGCACATTAAGAATAGAATCATAAACATTATTCCAAATCTGTCTGAACTAAACACATGTCAAGATACTCGTTGGAGAAATGATGATTAGAAGGTGAAGAGAAAGAAAGTAATCCGTCAAGCTTTGGTGTTCAAATATCAACCATTTGTCTCATTAAAGATTAAGCTAAGTAGGGATAAGTCAATAAATCTCTTTCATGGAGTATCATTTCTCTACACCAATTTCATTTTATCGTGAATAGAGTGTAGTTTCTTTCCACAATTGTACTATAACTTAAGAACAATTTGAGAAACAATTGGAATACTGAGGAAAACAATTTCTTGCTCTAGAAACCATGCAGCATTTTTTTTGTTAGGGTCAAACGAAAACATATATTAAAAATTGCATTATGTGACTGAATATGCATCAGTTGGGAAAAGTATACATCGTAGTTCAGAAATTCTGCTTCCGCTAGAAAAGGGTTGTGCTAGAAATTACACGGGCATCCTGGGGGAGAGTGACCAAATCTCTTGAATCTGTTCATTAATCTGTTTCAGACATGGATGAATATGTCAAACAGATAAAACTTGTTTTATATTCAATGGTAGACTATAGGATAAAACTAACATCATTTCTCTTCCACTAACAGAAAAACACTGCACAAGTACATAAACTGCACAGTGTTAAAGATACAGTGATAAGGTCTCCATACAAGGATGTTTGATTATATAAGGAAAAGTACCACATCCAGAATTGTTTTGTCAGAACAGAACTAATTTGCTCTTTGTTTTTAACCAGTATTTGAGTGTTGGTAAATTTCAGGCTGAATTCTCTCCAAAAAGGTTCCTGATTTGTAGCAAAACTCACACAAAAAACTAAAACCAAATCCTTTCAATGCTGTCAAATTAAAAGCCTAAACTACAACCTAGTGCTATAAAGCTCTTGCAATGGACACAGTCTTGGAAAGGGTCAGACACATAACAGGTTTATTGTAGAAAGCCTTACCTTGCATTTACAAGAGGCTCATTCAACAAATAGAACCTGTGATCTCCTATTCACACGGCAACAAATCTAACCATCACACCAACACTCCCCCTCTAACAAATTAAGAAAACCTAAGGCAAAAACAATTGGGAAATTCACAAGAAACTGTCCTGGTTACTTTTTTCAGTGAAAAGCCTAATCAAAAGCAAAAAATGTTCATACATTAATCAATCTAGCATCTTAAATCCGAAAAAAGACAACAAACATTGAAAACACCTAACAAAAAACCATTCAGTGTCCCTGAGTCACACCTTGGTGGCTTTTGCTGAAGAAAATTCTGAAGTTGAGACCAAGAGGGGTTGAACAAAGACAACCTAGCAGCCAAGGCTTCCTCAAACGGAACAGAACCACCCATCGCTCTGCGAAAATTCAATACTCAAATCAGACATACCATAAACAACAAAAACAAAATCTCAGATAAAAACAAAAACTTTTCAATTTTAGCAAAGACCCAGTTGAACAATCCAACCTAGCAGTCCACTCTGCAACAGCCTTTCCAGCCCCACAGAACTCAGCAAGCTCATCAATCCCTTCATCCAAACACACAGTGCTATCCACATCGAAGCAAACAGCATCACCCTTTCTCCAAAGCTCAAGAACCTCTACCATCACAAAAACATCACTATTTTATTGTTCCCCGAAAACAATGAAGCAAACAGCATCAAAAACATGTAATGCACATAAAGATATA
>Ga0214542_1009685_pt1 | contig 14725 bp, 14 predicted proteins | sample CNSS1metaG_FD_160096 | JGI IMG/M metagenome (GOLD analysis project Ga0214542, IMG submission 160096) | Root nodule microbial communities from cowpea collected in UCLA plant growth center, Los Angeles, California, USA - CNSS1 | ecosystem: Host-associated > Plants > Roots > Nodule | place: USA...
AAAATTTGGTTAAAAGGACTAAATTCACGCATTTTAGAAGATGAAGGACTAAATTGGTCAAAAGTTTTGATGAGGGACTAAACCCAAATTTCGCTCAAACTTGAGGGACCAAAAACATATTTAACCCAAAAAACTATGAAGGATATTTATTTAAATTATAAAAAAGAAAGTTTATAAAGTTACCTTTTGTAGTCTTTCTTTCTTCTTCCTTTGGTTCTGCAACCGTAAAGCAACAACTTTCTTTCGTTCTACAACTGCAAAGCAACAGCTTTCCTTTGTTCTGCAATTGCTAACAAGTTTTCTAATTGTATTTCCTCTCAACTCAAGAACTCCCAATCTCGATTCTTTCTTTTGTTTTTGTTACTTGTGATTATAACATCTCATTTTACTCTAATTTATAGAATAATTTATCCTCAACTCAAGAGCTCCCAATCTAGAATAATTTATTTTTGTTTATCATCTTGATTTTATTTTATTTTAATAGAAGATATGGAAGATTATTTTTTATCTTTTTATTTCCATTTTTATTTAAATTTTTTTGGATTTATTTTAATAGAAGGTATAAAAGATTATTTTTATCCTTTTATTTTCATTTTTATTTTAATTTTTTTAGGTTTATTTTAATAAAATGTATGGAAGATTATTGTTTATCCTTTTATTTCCATTTTTATTTTAATTTTTTTGGGTTTATTTTAATAGAATGTATGAAAGATTATTTTTTATTTTTTTATTTCCCTTTTTATTTTAAATTTTTTGGATTTATTTTAATAGAAGATATGAAAGATTATTTTTTATTTTTTATTTCCCTTTTTATTTTAAATTTTTTGGATTTATTTTAATAGAAGGTATGAAAAATTATTTTTTATTTTTTATTTCCCTTTTTATTTTAAATTTTTTAAATTTATTTTAATAGAAGGTATAAAAGATTATTTTTTATTCTTTTTATTTTCTTTTTTATTTTAAATTTGTTAGATTTCCTTTTGTTCTCTAAAAAAATAGAGAAAAAAATATCATACCAATCAAATAAAATATTTGAGTAATAAAGAAAAAATCAAATAAAATATTTGAATAACAAAGAAAAAATCAAATAAAATATTTGAGTAATAAAGAACAATCAAATAAAATATTATAGTGACACTAAAAGAAAAGGGCGTGAAAAGGCGTGAACAGAGAACCATCTTCCCTCGTAGAAACATTATCAGAGGTGTCCGCCGCGCATCCGAACAGCTATAGGTGTCCGCCGGCGCGTGTCTCCGAGCTGGTCGTGTCTGATCCAGAGAGAAGCCTCCGACATTGTGTCGTGCAGGTGTCCGCCGTGCCTCCGCATCCGTGTCCGCTTCGGGAGCGGGAAGCGCCGTCCAACCACTGTGTCAGAGCATCACAGTCAAAGACAACACAATATCAAGGACAATGCTTCTGGAGACTAAAAGCCAAGTAGATGTGGGAATTAGAAAGTCTCACATTCTACTCATAAAAGAGTGAATTAGTTAATGCCTTAATGAATATGTTGCAATGTTGGGTGGTTATGAATGGGTAGAGCAAGTAAAAAAGTCTTTAACAGAGGATGGGATGCCAAAGGTAAGTTATAAGTTATTTTACATGTTAGTAAGTTATTGACAATTTTAACCTTGTTATAATCTCGTAACACATAATCATTTATTTGTAGGTTTATGACAAGTGGATGACTATATTAATATAGGTCACATGATTGCTAGTAGATTTAAGGTTGTATTAGATTCAAAGTTATCATTAATGTATCACTCCAATCAACCAGGTAATAAGAAAGTGAAATTAAACTCTTTTTATATTAATTTTAATAAATTTATGTATGCTTTATTAATTTTTATATATTTTTAATTATATATTATTTTATTTATTTTTATTTATTTTATTTTAAAGTATTATAATCTTTATTTATATTTATAATATATAATTTATCTCTAATTATACATCGGTCGTATTTATTTAATTAATTAATTATTTTATTAACCTTAATTGCACACATTATTTATTTATTTAATTAAAACGATTATACAATGGACTTATGTATTTATTTAATTTAAATTACCTACAATTGTACACTAGTCCTATTTATGTATTTAATTTAAATTATCCCACTTACATATTTGTCATGTTTATTTATTTAATTTAATTTATCTTCAGTTACGCAATTTATTTATTTTATTTTATTTATGTCAAGTTAAACATTGTTCTTATTTATTTATTTCATTTCATTCATCTCCAACCATGCACTACTACTTTATATTAATTTATATTTTTATTATTATATTTGTTTATAACACTCTAATATTTATTTAAAGTTCTTGTTCTTATTTATATTTTATATTTTATTAATTTAAAACATCATTGTTTATAATTCAATATATATATATATATATATATATATATATATATATATATATATATATATATATATAAAGTAATGAAAATAAAGTATTATGGTTGAAGGTCCAATCATAGATCTTTGATGTCTGTATTGTTTGTTAAGTTTGTTAAGATTGATAATTAAGCCTTATAAAGACCCCACTCCTCTAATATTTTTCTTTCATATGTATCTTGTACAAGTATAAGAAGAACCTCTCTAAGTGGAGAGCTTTTATATAAATTGATTTGTGGTAATATATAGAATAAAGCAATTAGATAGCCATATTGTCCAACTCTTGCAATTTATATAGAAAAGGTATTGTGCTTTCAATTTTGTCATTATACAAGTTGAAGTTCAAATGTAATTTATGGTGATTTCATTTTTTTCCAAATTATACACATGGACAAATTTTTTATGGAAGAAAGTTCATTTACACGTGACGAAAAACCTATTATCCGAGATATGATTTATAATTTTAGTGAAGGTGACGTAGATCACGACTTGATCTTTAAAGAACATGATCTTTTTTTTTCCAGCACATGCACCCAACCACCACAACCATCTAGTTAATTTTTGAATATCATTGAACATGGTATTGTTGAACATGTATTTTCAAACAAATTATCGTAGCAGGGGTCACGACGGGACGACGAAATAATTATTTTAAAATAATAAAGGAGTCGCCATCATAGTTTATTAAAAAATATTATAGAAAAACCTTAAAGATTTTAGTCTTTGAAACCGAGTTTAGATTCGAGAGTCGGTTACTTGTGGGAAAGGTATTACCACCCCACAATGTTCATCCAAAAACGGTTCCTTTTAATTAAGTGTGCAAAATTAATTCAATTTTTAAAATATTTAGTTTCCTGCAAAAATCAAACAAACAAACAAATACAATATATTAAAGAGAATATTATGAAAATTTCTAGTTGGGTCAGACAAGGATTGACCTTGCTCCTACGTATCTCCATTTGTAATGCAGAATTAGGGTTACGTAGTTCTTTAAAAACTATTTGGAAAAAAGATCTCAAAAACATTTTAAATTTTTGGGAGGTGAACCCGACAAGGACTTGACCTTGCTCCTATGTATTTCCATTTAAAATAGAAAATCAGGGATTACGTAGTTCTAAATAAAAGATTATGAAAAATGATTTTGAAAAGATTTTAATTTTTTTGAAGGTGAACCCAACAAGGACTTGGCTTTGCTCCTACGTATTTCCATTCAGAATAGAAAATCATGGATCACATAGTTATAGATGAAAAAACTATTTAGAAAAGATGGAAGGGTTTGTAAACTTGAATTGTTTTTAAGAGGTTTTGTAAGTTGTAAAAGGTAATTATACGACAAGTCTGAGACCCGACAAGATAATTTAAAAGTATAAAAAATAATGATTATCAAACGAGTTTGAGATTCAACATGAGAATTAAAGTTATAAAAATAATGATTATCAAGCAAGCCCGAGACTCGACATGATAATCAAAGTTATGAAAATTAATGATTATCAAGCGAGTGTGGGACTCGACATGATAATTAAAGTTATGAAAAATCATGATTATCAAGCGAGTCTTGGACTCGACATGATAATTAAAGTTATGAAAAATCATGATTATCAAGCGAGTTTGGGCTCAACATGATAATTAAAGTTGTGAAAGTTAATGATTATCAAGTCAGTCTAGGACTCGACATGATAATTAAAGTCATGAAAACTAATGATTATCAAACAAGTATGGGACTCGACATGATAATTAACGTTATGAAAAATGATTATCAAGCAAGTCCGGAACTCGACATGATAATTAAAATTATGAAAAATAATTATTATCAAGCGAGTTTGGGACTCGACATGATAATTAAAGTTATAAAAAATTAATGATTATCAAGCGAGTTTGGGACTCCACATGATAATTAAAGTTATGAAAAATCATGATTATCTGTGTGCAGCAGTTACACTTTTTCGCAAAAATACTCAATTCGCATCGCAGTTAAGGCGGTTCTACTTCATTTCTCTATAAAATTCTTCCTTTACAGGTGAATGTCATCCCTTTTGCCTGTAACTGAAACCCCATTTTTGGTTTTGATTGCTTTCATTCCTTTGTTGGCCAAAGTTGAGGTGGTGGATGAGGTGTGGGTTGAGGGAGTCGCTGAAGCAAGGGGTGGGTAAATCCCGTTCTGAATGTTGTTGTCGTTGTAATTTCTGTAGGAAAGGCGCCATTTTTGCACCGATGTTGTGATAGAGGCCGTACCCCACCAAATTAAAACACTTAAAATGCAATATGTGACAGTTGAACCAAGTTGTCTCCCAACGACCAATATTTTTGTCCAAAGCTTCAAATTTCCAGATTCAAACACAACACAATAACACATTAAGCATGAACATAACTTAACCCAAACACATGACTTTGTAAATTAAGCACAAACAGATTCATCACATGCATTCCCGAATTCAGAACAAAGAGACATGGCAGATTTCACAAAACAAGCACAACCTCAAAGTTTCATTGCATTTTTCATCAAGGAGTCAATACACGAATTTAGCTAGACATGGAAAATGGAGCACACAAACTCTTCAAATCTGGAATCACAAAAACAGAACCGAAAACCCTAACTTCAAACTCTCCAAACGTAATTTCAACATCAAAAGACGAATTTAAGAGCTTCAATTAAATGGAAAACGATGCAATGGTATAAAAATAGAAAACCCCATCAATGGGTGTTGTTCCAAATAAATAAAGTCTACAAAACAAGATGCCCAAGCTAGAAAACGAAATCAAAATGTAAAACCCTCAATGGGTGCTATCAAATGTGCATAAAAACGGTAAAAACTAGGCAAAAACGTGAAAAATCGCAAGGGGCACTTCCATGGAAGCTTGGAGCACGGAAATGGTGGTTGGAGAAGTGTGGAAGATGAAGTGTGCGACTGGTGCATGGAAAAGAGACCTAATTCTCGTGGTCCCATCACCCCTTGCCATAGTAATTACAAAAATGTCATTCTGCCACTCAGAATTACAAAAATACCACTCCTGAGCCTTTAATGTTGGCCCATTCACTCAGATGACGTGGAAATGACGTGGAAATGATGTGGCAATGATGTGGCAAGTCTCTTCAACTAAATATTAATGTCCAAGCTCCAAAATTGCTTCACCCAAATACCTAAAAATAATTAAAAACGAAAATTAGGCCAAATAATACGAAATTAATCCAAATTCGGAATAATGACCCAATAAAGCCCAACCGATGAAAACACACTAAAGATGAACAATTAAGCACTGAACAACTGTCAAATGGGTACACAAGGGCTAGTGGAATGAAAGAAAATAATGACTCATCATGTTGTTACTGGTTTGAGTATTGGAGGAGCTGCATTTGGTCTCTATTTTGAAGAAGTTTTTGCACGGTAAGTAAATGATTCATTCCATATTTCTCTATTTGGTTGGGATGGTGGGTTGTGATGTAGTTATGATATTTTTCTGAAAAGGGATTTCTGATTTGGTTTAGGGTTGATTTATATAAATGTTGGAGTTATTTGGTTATTGTTGTGGAAGAAAGAAATGAGGTTACTTGTTGGAGTTTATTTTTGGTTCGTTAGTGCATTTTGGTTTTGGGTGTTTGTTATGTGTTATTGAGTTGGTATTTTTTTAAAGCGAAATGGTTTAGGGTTGATTTATATAAATGTTGGAGTTATTTGGTTATTGTTGTGGAAGAAAGAAATGAGGTTACTTGTTGGAGTTTATTTTTGGTCCGTTAGGGCTGATTTGGTTTAGGGTTGATTTATATAAATGTTGGAGTTATTTGGTTATTGTTGTGGAAGAAAGAAATGAGGTTACTTGTTGGAGTTTATTTTTGGTCCGTTAGTGCATTTTGGTTTTGGGTGTTTGTTATGTGTTATTGAGTTGGTATTTTTTTAAAGCGAAATGGTTGGGAAACGCAAAAGAAATTCATCATCACAAGAATTGAAGGAGGATGTCAATTGAGGAAAGTCATCTGTTAGCACAAAGAAAAAGGATGTCAATAGAGGAAAGGCACCTGGTAGCAAAAAAAAGCATCTGTGAGTGATGCGAAACCTTGTGATAACAAAGAGGTAACTTAAATGATTAATGTATATATGCGTTAAATTTGGTATATTTGTTACATTGCTGAAGTTTGTGTTAATTTTAAGTTGAAATATATTTTATTTAGGTCCGCATTGAGCACCGCTGCCAAACTAGATACATTGTTGAAGCAAACGCCTTACTTAGCAGTAGTCACCAAGGCATTATTGAATTGACCCCTTTTTCATCATGCCTAAGGATAAAGAAAGAGTTGAACATCAATTGTGCGTTGCTTAGAGAGGTTTTGATTCGGTGGGTTCCTACTGGGAATTCATCCAAGTTAGGCAGCAGTTGGTTAAGTTAAGTTGTTTAGATGTGAGCATATGTTTGGGCTTAAGTGTTGGGGGTGATGATGTTGTTTTTGATAGTGAGTTATGTGGGGAAGTTGGTTTGCTATTTCCTTCAAGGGAAATAAAGGTGAGTGACATCATTGAGAGGATGCACGATTTGGTTGGTGGGGCAGATAATGTGGAAAATGTTTGTCGCCTTTATGGGCTTTTATGTTTTGCTGTTTTGTTTTTCCCTAGGACGTCTAGGAGCCTTACAAACCTACCTTTTAGGTTATTGGATAACCTAGATACACTGAGGAAGTACCGGTGGGCTAGTCATGTGCACAATTTCTTTTATTTCTTCTTTGAATAGATCATCGACAATTTATAGAGAGAAGTCAAATGAGCACACCATATTTGTGTCTGGCTCAATGGTCGTTGTTCAGGTACATATTTTTTGAATTGTAATATTTAGTTAATGTGTTTGTTAATTGAGGTGCATGAATAATGCCAAATTTCATAAAGGTGTGGGCGTGTCAAAGGCTTGGTTTGGGAAAAATAAGTGGTACAGTTGCCTTTACCAGATATTTGTCATGGCCGCTTGTAAGAATTCGGGGTGAAAGAGTCAAAAAGTGTTTTGAAGTGAACCAGATGCGTTATAATTGTGCATGTAATTGTAAGTGTAGAACTGCCAACCTATATCTAGTCATTTGCTGAGTGGCTGTGTTTTAGAACTTTTAATGCTAAGTAAGCATTGTATAAGTGCGAAGTCATTGGAATTTGGAAAAAAGAAATTGTGTTTTTTTATAATGATTTTGAAATGTAGCAGTTACCATGATGTGTCATTGCATTAGTGTAATATAATTACTGCATGTACAAGATCAATGATGTTTTTGTACAACAGTACGTATTTGCTAAGCCATGCAATATTATTTGCAGAATTTAGTTGAATTTGAATTTGACATCATGAGGCTCAATGAATTTAACCGCAAACCTGTGTTTTTGGAATTGCAAATCCATGACATGTGATATGAACAAGTGTTTTATTTGTTTTTTTTTGCTACATATTGTGACTTCCCATTTGGATCCAAACTGTTTGTTTGTGCAGGTTCGAATGGATTAGGCATTGACCCACAAGGAGAGTAACCTTCCGATCTTTTCCGATGAGGCACCTCCAATGAAGAAGAAGAAGAAGAAAAGTGAATTGGTGGAGAAGCTGAATGCAAACTCCAAACTGCTGGTGGAAATAAAAGTAGATTTGGAGAGGATGGAGAGAGATTTTAATATCAAGGTTGCAACACAAGGATTTCATGAGGAGCAACCTGGTTCTTCTAATGCAATTGACTTGAGTGGTGGCAAAGATGATGCTCTAGATGTTAAAGCTGAAGAGGGCCAGAATGAGGCTGAGAAGACAGGTGGTGCAGAGGCCCCAACAAAAGCAATTGACAATGAGGAGATATTGGGTGATGCAACAAATGAAATTGATGAAAGTGTTGAAGTTGTTGTACCATCCAACCTGGAATCTGGTGACATTGGCGTAGCATCTCCATGTAAGACTGGTGCAGGTGAAGGAAGTCCTGATGTAGGAAATTTTGGCATTGAGGAACCTGAAAATGCTGCTGAAGGTGGGCCAAGTGCTGAAGAAGAGAAAACTGTTGAAGAGCCCAAGGATGCTGTGGATTCCAGTTTAAGTGAGGATGCTTTGATAATTGTTGAGGCATTAGCCTTTGTTTCGCAACAGATAGGGGATCTAGAAGTTGACAACACAACTGATAGACATGTGTGTTAAACTAATAATATATACTTTTAGTAGGAAGGTTCTAACATTTTGAAATTTGTGCAGATGTGTGATGAAGAAGGCCATGATTCCTTTGAGGAGGTGGCAGTTGCTATGTTGAAGGAAGAGAAGGTGATGGAGACTGAAGAGTGTGATGACAACCCGGATCTACTAGCAATTGTGCCTTACGTGAATCCCAGTAGCCATCTTCATCAACAAAGTAGTCTTGTTGGTGAACCAATTACTCCTCTTTCTCAAGTACCTGCTCCCCACGTGGAGAAGTTTTTTTTGTATCAAATTGTAACTTCCAAATCAAGAGGGTAATGGGATTCAAATTTTGTTTTATTATTGTTTGTGTTATTTTAATGACTTTAATATAAACTTATTGACATGACATATGTTTATTTGTCGAGATCAATGACCAGATCTTGACAAGTACTGAAACGAGAAACTTTGCGCCTTGTGAATGGATTGACAATATGGTAAGATTGGTGGTTTATGTTATTTTGACATGGTAAGGTTGGTGATGACTTTTTTGTTGTTGTGTGTAACATCCTGCTAGGATATTACTAATTTTTAATAAAATAAAGAAAAAAATAAACATGTCGCATTGAATAATACCTCTTTTCCCAAAATGCGGGAAAATTTAAAATTTATTAAATAAATAAAGAGTACTCAAATCCATAATTCTCAAAACCAGAATGTTATAAAACAGATACCGTATGGGTTTACAACTTATTTCAAAACAAATAAAAGTAAAAATAAAAGATTCCCGAGCTATCCTCTCTTCGCAACTAAGCTCCATCAGAACCACCTGCATAAACATCATCTGGTCATGTGTACTGCGTACACGATCATCGCCAATCACAAGCAGATAGGGTGAGCTTAACAGATAAAGCATATAAAACAACACAAACATATATAACCCATTTATATATAGGCAACCCAACCAACCAAATGCATTCCATCCCTTTTAATTCATACCACTTGGCCACCACCAGGATATTCGTGTTCTACCTCTTTTAGTGATTACTTCAAGATGATTTGCTGCCATACCTATCGACCACAACTGATAGAGCACGTGCGGGAAACCATGTCACAGATCATACACCATAACGCCAGGTGGAGTTTCCAAATATGAGTATAACTCGTAACGTCCCAAGATTACCAAACTCGTTAGTCAACCACTAAGTTGGGCAATCTATTTGGACCCATCCATACTGGCCACAACCAGCACACTCACACCGACAACACTCACCAACCTGAGCCACAACTCAAGGGTTCCTCGTGTTCATCTGCCATCCCGAGCCACAACTCAATAGATGCTATTCTGAGCCACAACTCAAGGAATACCACGTGCTTTAATCCCTATCCCGAGCCACAATTCAAGGGATACGTTCCGAGCCACAACTCAAGGAACACCAGCAATCCCACCTTTGAAGCATCACCAAAAGCATCGTAGATCACGCCAACAAAATCAACAACACCAATACTGCTGCAGTAAAATCACCTAGCGGGGGACACGCACCGCTAGGCGCTGCCTCCTTCCAACCGCCTGGAAGGTGTGACGAGTCGAACCTTGGCTCACATTCATTAATTAAATTTTTGGGAATTTAATATTATTTTTGCGCTTGAAAATTGTATGTAGTTGCATACTATATTATTGGATATTCTTGAGTTTAATAATGCAACTGTAATTTAATTTAGGTCCTTAAGAGTGTAAATAATGAATATTTTAATTCATAAATTAAGTCCCAAAATAGGAATTTTGGAGAGAAATAGTTCAGGTACTAAATGCACCCCCAATTCTCATGTTTACACCCCTTTTCTCCAATTGGAATATCTATTTTTGAAAAAAACATTTCTAGAACTAACTACACCCCCTATTTTCAGGTTTACACCCCCTTCTACAATTGGACTTTTTATTTCTTTTCTGCACCCATTCTTTTTACTAATTTACACCTCTGATATCACTTAAACTCTAGTCCACCAGATTGCGCCACGCGGCAATCCTCTACTTACTAAATTAACCAATTAGAGCTTGCCACGTCCTCAATCCCCCACTCACTAAAATAACCACTCATAGTTTGCCACATCATCAATCCTCCACTAACTCAAATCACCAATCAAAACATGCCACCTCATCACTCACTCTCTCTCTCTCTCTCCTTCAGACAACAAAAACCCTAACCCTAATCTCCTTCTCCCTCTCCATCACTCTTCCACCGTCGGCATCCCCCATGGCCGCCATGACCGCGTCCGGCCACCGCTGCTCATGCCGGAACGTAGTCACCTCGTCGCACCATCACCGGAAAACACCGTCTCTATTGTTGCACCAGTGAGCTCGCGACTGCATCGTCTTCTCCTCGCTCCTACAACCACCACCGTGTCTCCTTCATCGCGCCTCCATTGCGCCACCGTGAACCACCACTGCGTCTTCTTCATCACGAAGCCACCACCAGCGGGCGCACACCATAATCGCAACCCCTCCGTCTTCACATCACGCCGGCATCACCGCGCTTGCACGATTCTCGCACACGTCAAGACCAAACACTACTGCATCATGTCTGCTCACGAGATCTGTAGTGACCAACTCAAAGCTCTGTTGCGTTGCCTTCACCACCATCGTCTTTGTTCAACATATTGTCGGAACCACCATTGCAGCGACACTCGCGGGACCTGTAGCAGCCATGGCCACTCACGAAACCACCACCAAACCTTCATTGATCTCATTCACCGTGAACCTGCGGGGCTGCGTCTTCTCCATCGCGATGGCTCTGCTGGCAGGAGATACACTAAGTCCTCATGAGCACGTTCCTGCAACAGCAACAATTCTTCACCATCACTGACACATCAACAAGCTCAATGCAGATCATGTCCTTCATCGGAGAAACCATGGCCACCAGCGGATTTGCAAAACGCATCAGTCGACAACCATCCTAGCAGCCAAACCCTAATTTCGGAAAGGAATTCTGATTTGTGAGAGACTGCTCTGACACGTGGCAGCCTCTCACTGGATAATCAAAGAGTCAACACTGGTCACCTAGTCAACTCTAGGCAATGGTGGTCAACGTTGGTCAAACATGCTATTTTTAGCATGTGGTTCCTCTACAGGAACCCTAAATGGCCTAGCAAGGAAAGGATAGTCTGGCGGCAGTTCACCACAAACCAGACTAATTCTAGAATTTCCCAGAACCACAAACTTTAAAAAAATGGAATATCCAATTCATACATAATCCTACCATACTTATCATGCCAATCAGACTTAAAATAAACAACACCTGAAATTACCCTATTTAGCATGCCAATTACATTTAAAATAAGGTTAACATGTAAGGTATTCTAATTATCATACCAATCAAAATTAATCATAAACTTAACGCGTAAAGCTCCCATAACCTGGTTTTCTTGCTTAAAACGCAAAATGCAATAACTCCCCCTTTGATCACCAATGGTCTCCTTAGCACCACCTCAATTTAGCTATTCTAATTCACTTTCTAATCATTATTTTTTCTTAATTTCGTGCACCTTACAATGCTCTCAAAAATCCAGCCTCCAAACCCCTCCATTCTCTCATAATTTGTCTTTTAATGGTGTCTTAATTAACAATAATGAAGGGAAAACGAAAATGACTTGAAGACTGATTTTAATTGTCATTCAAAGTCACTTATGGACTGTTTTCTCAGCCTCCCTTGGCTGCTCATTCATCTAAGGTTTTCTCCACCCTTTCACCTTCATGCCAAAACTAATTTTAGCAAAAAGAAAGTTTAATTTAGAATTAACAAGTTTCGAACCCATGACCATGCTAATGCCAATTCAATGCACAACCATTCAACCAAATAATGTTTCATGATATTTAATATAATTCTATGATGATATTATCACTCAACATGATCAAGCATATTATTAAAAATAATAATAAATTAAATAACACACAATTAGCATACATATGACTTGAACCCAAGTCCTCTAACACAACTAAGTACTCTCAACCACTTAAGCTAGTACTTTTCCACGTCATATAAATCAATAATTAATGCCTTAAAGGCTCCCACTACCTGCATTTATTAATTAATTATTTATTTAGTTATTTAATTTTCACGGGTCTTACATTGTGTGTGTATGTAGTCCATTCTCTTTGCAGCAGAGACATTTATGTTCAAAGAAAAATGTCAAACTAGGAGTATTAGTAGAGTCATATTTAGTCCAATGTACACGATATGTGTTGTGATTTTTTGATATACAATTTTAATTTGTTTACCAAACTTAATTATATTAATATTTTATGCAGGATAAGGTTATCCGTGATTGTGCAAAGAGGAAGGTGAACAAACAGGTCTGGTCTTTACCGGACTACAATGATTTTTTTTCCAAATCGCCTTCTTTCTATCCATGATCTTTTGACAACAAAATATGTTAGTGTTGTTATTTTTATTTTTCTTTGTTGTGGCTATATTTAGCTTGTGTGTACCAATTATGTGCTTCTAAGTTCATTTACTTATTTCAAGTAATGGCACCCGTGCTTCATGACAACCACTGGTGGTGCTATACCCTTCACTGGGAATCCAAAAAATTGTTTGTGCTTGACTCCCTGGTGGAGCTCCAAAGGTGCGTGAAGAACTCCATGGGCAACGGAAATTGGATGAAGGAATGGAGGCAAGTTGGAAGGCAGTTGCAAGCAATGGAAAGTGAGAGAGGTGATAAGATTTCCTAATCTATGCTAGCCTAAGGAAGGTGGCTAGAGGTAGAGAGAAGAAATCTCTAGAAATGGGTGTCTCTCAAAGGCAATAGAGGGAGGAGTGCTCTCAGTTCAAGTTGCATCTATTGCTTAAAATTTCAAGAGTGTATACAAATGAGTGAAATTTTGGCTTTTATATGAAGCCATTTACACATGAGAAAGGAGAGCCATTGGATGGAGTGGGCCTTGATCTTGGCCCTCAGATCAAGCTTGGAGAAGGAGGCAAGATCACGCCCCTTAGATCTTGGCTTGAAGAACAAGAAGGATTCTTAGCCTTTAGATGTGATGACCAACCTTAGTCAAACCATGAAGCAAAGGATCCGCCTTGTCTTGATAATCTCGGCCATGTATGAAGAGAATTGGGTCGAGCCCAATTTGAACCCCATCCTATGTTCCTTTCATGTCTTATGTATTATTGGAAAGCAAAGCCCAAACAATGGACCAATTTAAATCTACACTACTAGATTTACATGAACTTCTTCAAGTCTTTGTGATCTCTTTGGCCCATGTAAAGATTGTGAGAAGCCCATTGAATTTGTGATCATCTAATGGGAGGCCCTTTTGAATCTTCATCATCATTGATCTTGTAATTGCGCCTTTTAATGGGCTTGGGCTTGAAGGTGCACTTGGGATTGGTGGGGTCACATCATTCCTCTCCCTTGAAGAGGATTTGCCCTCAAAATCTTGGTTGTCATCCTCGTCAGCTACAGTACCTGTAAAAGGAACTAAGTCAGTGATATTAAAAGTAGGATGCACACCATATTCAGTTGGAAGATCTAATTGATAAGCATTATTGTTGATCTTCTTTATGATTTGGAATGGACCATCACCACGGAGACTAAGTTTGGATTTTCGTAATTGAGGAACCTTCCTTAGATGAAGCCAAACTAAGTCATCCTCATTGAATGACCGAACTCTCTTACCCTTATTTTTTGATGAAGGATCGTCTCGGATTTTGGGTGAAATTCATCTAGAACGAAAATAGGTATGAACCCTAAAACGAAAAGGGGGAAAATGGAGGACGTCGATTGGGGGTTTTTGCGGAACGGAAGGAAATCACGCCACTTAGAGGAGATTCCAAGATAAGTGAGGAAGATCCGCCACTTTGAATCGGAGATTCAAAGTTAAGGATCAGTGGTTCTGAGGAGAACCTCGAGACTTGAGAGAAAACTCACTGTTTCATAAAACTCAAATCTGAATACAAATGTGTCTCACAATGGCTTATATACTATGGGCCGAAACACCAAAAAGGCCCAACATAACTAAAGGTCTGGTAAAGCGCAAACAAAAACATTACAAGAATTATAAGAGTTCCTATTCTATGATCTAAAGCTAATCCGAGATCTCTTTAAAGGTCTTGGGCATGATCCCATCAACTGCTCTGAAAACCGTGTGACGATCCCGAACCACGCCTCCATCATTGCCTCCAGGTTGGAGAAAATTCGACCTCGAATTTTAGCGCTTTA
>Ga0214542_1009688_pt1 | contig 14717 bp, 6 predicted proteins | sample CNSS1metaG_FD_160096 | JGI IMG/M metagenome (GOLD analysis project Ga0214542, IMG submission 160096) | Root nodule microbial communities from cowpea collected in UCLA plant growth center, Los Angeles, California, USA - CNSS1 | ecosystem: Host-associated > Plants > Roots > Nodule | place: USA...
ACCACACCGCTAGGGTTTTCACAAGCCCCGCCAGGTACTCCTTCCCCGTCACCGACAAAGGCACCCACATCGTGCGCCTCCACTTCCACCCCTTCAGCTCCTCCAACATCGATCTGGGTCGAGCTCAATTTCATGTCTTGGTCAACGGCCATGTCGTTTTGAGCAACTTCACCCGTTTGGCCAGTGCTTCCAGAAACCCTAGGATCGTGGAGTATCTAATATGGGTCGATGCGGATAGCCTCGTGGTCGTGTTTGTGCCCAATAAAGATTCGAAATTGGCGTTTGTGAACGCCATTGAGGTGATTTCTGCTCCCAAGGACCTTGTCCCTGAAACGGCACAGTATCTGAGCCCATCAAAAGTGGAGAAGTTTGAGGGTTTAAACAAACAGTCTCTTGAGGTTGTGTATAGGGTCACTGTTGGGGGTGTTAAAGTTACCCCTTTTAACGATTCCCTGTGGAGAACTTGGATTCCCGATGATGGGTTTTTCAAAACGAGTGTTGGGTCTGAGAAGTATTACTTTGGTGGTAGGATCAAGTACCGTGCTGGTGGGGCTAGTCGTGAGGTTGGGCCTGATAATGTGTACAACAGTGCTAGGTTGATCAGGAGTAAGAATGATTCTGTTCCTAATGTTAATATGACATGGGTGTTTCCTGTTGTTGGAGGGTACAAGTACTTGATTCGGTTGCATTTCTGTGATATTGCTAGCATTTCGCTTGGTTTGCTTTATTTCAATGTGTATGTGAATGGGTATGTGGCTTATGAAGATTTGGATCTCTCCTATATTACAAACTCGCTGGCTTCACCGTTTTACGCTGACTTTGTGGTTGATGGGGGAGATGGGGCTCTGAGTGTTGGTGTTGGTCCCTCGCAGAGAAGCATGGCGCATGTCATTGATGGTATACTGAATGCAGTTGAGGTAATGAAATTGAACAATTCTGTGAGTAGTCTTGATGGAGAGGTTTGTGCTGATTTTGTTATGAAGAGGTGGTCGACGGGGAATAATACAGGTATGTTGTTTACTCTGGTGGCTGCTGTTTGCATTGTGTTGAGCTTGTCCATAGTGATTCGTAGGAAGTTGCTTGGATCAAGGGAATCTGTGTCGTGGTCGAGGTTGGCTTCGAATTCATCGGATGATAGTGTTAAGAGTTAGTTATATCAGAAGATAAGATTGGCAATATTTAGTCAGAAAGTGGACAAGTTGTGTGTAAAATTTGTGGGCAAATCTAGCCATAATAGGTAGCTTTTCTCGAGAAAAGAATTATTGTAAGTCTGACTTATACAGAGTTTTTAGGGATTGTTGTATTATATCTGTCTTGTCTTAATTGTTTATATCATAATATGAAGGCATTCCTTTTGCCACTTTGTTTTCTGTTATTGGTCATTTTGCTCTGTTCTGAAATGTTGTAGCTTTCATCATTTTAATTGTTTGAACTTAAGGAAACACTTCTGTAGCTATCATACTGAGTGGTTTATATGAATGTATACTGATACACCAAATTATCTGTTTCGGTTTATACTTGGATTAAGTCTTACTCAAACGAATCATGAGAAATGTTAAGTGATGGACTTTAAACAATTTAAGTTGATTTGTTATTTTATGGCTTATTTCTAAAACCACATTGTTAGTGGGAAGGAAGTTGTTCCTTAAGCATTATAAATTATAATGTTCTCGTTTCAAATAATATGGCTAGATTTTCGTCTGCACTCCGTTAAGCAAATTTTTTTTTTTTTTTTTAAATATTTCAACAATTGGTATCTAGAGTTTTGAAAACTTTTCTTGTGAGATCTCTAAAATGAATTTTGAAACAAGTTTTTTTCGGCAGTTCTTCCAATTTTTAATGGAGCAAATTATGATATCTGGGGTGTCAAAATGGAGATTTATCTAAAGGTGTTGGATCTTTGAGAAGCCATAGAAGATGATTACAAGTACGCTCACTATCTGATAACCCCAACCTGATAATCCCAGTGTGGCCTAGATAAAGAATCATAAGGAGAAAAAAATTTGGAAAGCAAAGACAAAATCATGATTTTTGCTGGTGTCTCTATAATATTTTTACTAGAATCATGACTCTCAAATATCTAAAAGCAATTTGAGATTATATAAAAACAGAATATGCCAGAGATGAAAGAATTCGAAACATGCAAGTATTTAATTTAATGAGAGAATTTGAGTTTCAAAAGGATGAAAGAATCTGAAATTATAAAGGAATATTTAGATAAATTGTTTGCTATTGTCAACGGGATAAAGTTGTGATAGTGATTGTGCAGATTCAAGAACGACTGAGAAAGTAACAATACCATAGAGATATGAAGTATTTATTGTTTCGTTCGAGAACACACAAAATTTGTTTAAAATTACTTTTATAAAAGTGATACATGCCTTTTAGTCCCAAGAACAATAAAGAATGATGACGGGGTGATCATGTTGTTGAAGGTGCTTTTCCAGCAAAGAATCAATAAGAAAAAATTACAAAAATCATTTAGTTAGTAGTTAGAATCAATAAGAAAAAATTACAAAAATCATTAAATTAATTACTTGCATATTTCGATTCCATTTTTAGATAATCTTAAATTGTTTGCTTATGTTTTTTTAATTTTTTTTTCTTCTTATGATTCTTAATTTGGGCCAAGTTGAGATAATTGGATAATGAAAGTATTTTGTAATCCTCTTTTATACCTTCCAAAAAATCCAACATCTCTAAATAAGTCTTATTTTGACACTCAAGAGATTCTATTGAAAACTGGAATAACGACTTGAAAAAAAAAAAATTGTTTTAGAATCAATTTTACAGGTCCCATAAAAAAAAAGGCTCTAGATGATAATTGTTGAAATATTTTTAAAAAAGAGTAGAATTTAGCAAAGAACACGTGAAGATGTGATCATATTATTTAAAATGGGAACATTACAATTTTTAAAATTTAAGAATAACTTCCTACTAAGAATGTGGTTCTAGACATAAGATATAAAAATAGAAATTACAAATCAACTAAAATTTACTCTTTAAAACTAAGAAAACAATAACAACTAAAAATAAAAAAAAATTTAAATGTAGATATGTGTTGGTCCTAAAGCATTTCATTAATACTCATCTTTGCTTTAGGATATATAAATACCAATATGTTGTCTTAGAAACCTAAACCTATTGATTCAAAATAGTTTTTTTTTTTTTTTTTTTTTTTTTTAAAACTTCCTTTTTTTTCCAAATTGTTTTTTTTTTTTTTTTTTTTTTACTTAAAACCTCCATTTTGACTAACCAAAGATTATAGTTTTTATCCACTGAAAAAATGGAAAGAATTGTTTCAGAAAAACTTGTAAATACATTTTAGAATTCCAGTAAAAAAAGTTTCTAGGTATGTTGGAATATTTTAAGAAAAGCAAATTATGCTTAACAAAGAACATATAAATGTTTGATGATATTATTTAAAATGGAAACATTCCCGTTTATAAGACTTAAGAATAACTTTTTAGTAACAATGTGATTTTAAAAATAAATCATGAAAATAGAGATAACAAATAAATTAAAATTGACTCCTTAAAACAAAGAAATTAATAACAACTAAAAATAACAAATTATGAATGTAACCATGTGTTCTCGAAGCATTTCACTAACACTTATTCTAGTTCATATCCATCCCATAAGCATGTTTGGAACCGAAGAACAAAGGAAAGTTCGTTTTGCTCATTTTCTGCAATTCTAAGTATTTGTTTGAAAAATTTTCTTCTTGCTTATTTGGTTCATTGGTTGCGTATTTATCTCTAACACTTCACAAGTTATTGCATTCCTAACTTCACACTTCATATTATTGAAATTGTTTCAATTTTAAAAAAAAATTGGGACTAAATTGAGACAAAATAACAAATACAAAGATTAAATTGAAAATTTTCACATTCAGTAATGACACATGACACTCTCACTGCCACATCACAATGCCTCTGTCACTGACACAACATCAACTTAGCACGTGATAATTTTTCTTAATTATAAAAAAGATAAAAAGTAAAAGAAAAAATAAATAAATAAAATCATATGCTGACACATGACATATAATTATTACACTATTAACGAAGATGACTTAATTACAATAAAATTTTCAAAATAAAAACCTAATTGAGAAAAAGAATATACTTAAGATTTCTTTATAAAAGTGAAAATCGATGGAATGAATGATATAACCTTAACTATTGTAAGCCAAAAGGTTTATTAGTATGAAAGAAGGTTTTTACTTAAGTCAGAAATAAAGAAGTTGGATTAAAGGTTTGAATTTTGGGAATTCACGTGAAGTTGTGTGGATTAAAATCTAATAATTCCTAAGTATAACAATTTGGATACATAATCAATTTCATCTATTTGTTATATTTCTTATATGTAGCACAATTACTTCAACATAAAAAAAGCTACACATTAAACATTTGACATCAAACATTTATTTGTTTTTTATTCTAATGCTTTCATGTCATCTTCAATGTTATATATACCTTTTTTTATCACTTCAAGTTTTAACCAATCTGAAAAGCTATCTTCATATAAAATTCAATAACTTTAGTACACTTTTAATCACATAAAAGTCTAATCGATATCATATAATATTTTTTTTTTCACATCTTACATCATTATTCATTTTGTATATTAAAAATGTTTAGATGGTATCTTTAATTTATATTGAATAATAAATTAATTTATATTAAAAGTCATTTTTGTAGTGTTGATTGATATTAAAAAAATCAGTAAATATTATTGTTGATTGTAGAAAGTGAGAAAAAATCCACGATAAAATAAAGAGGAAACATCGTTTTCATTTTTTTATTTTTATTTTTATTTTTTGAAGAAAACAACGGTATCGATTGCAGAGAAGTAAAGAAAATTCAATCTTAAAAGGTAAAGACATTCGAATAAATAGTGAAACAATACATTCAGATAGTGATAATATTTGTTTGGATTTTTTTGATTTCCGGAGATAGGAGAGATGTAAGAGACACAAATGTATGAAAAATCTATTATTTTATTTTATTTATGCGCTTTATATATATATATATATATATATTAAAATCAAATATAATTAAATATTAAATATTTGTAATATCTTAATTTTTATTTTTTAAATAATAGTAAAATGTACTTTTATTTATGATGGATATTTATAAAATTGATTTTTCTAAAATTAATTTAAATAAAAATGACACTATGTAAATATTTTTAAGATTCTTACTTTAATATATGTTTATTTTAATTTCAAATCTTTAAATTTAATTCTCGTCTTTTTGATTTTGATGTTTGATTTTTTTTCTTTCTTCTATAAAATATACATTCATTTAATTAAACTTTGATTTGTACATGAGTCTTGTCTACTTTCTTTCACTTAGATATTAAATTCATTTAAAAGATATTTATCTTGTTTTTATTTTTATTTTTCTTTTTTTACTATCTTCATTTATAGTTAATTTATCTTTTATCAAATCCAAAATAAATCTTATCTTGCATACCATCTTTGAATAAATTGTTAAAAACAATCTAAGTAGCAGTTAAAATTTTACATTAAATATAAATAACAAAATTAAACAACATATATAGAAGAACATCCATAAATTTATTATTTTAAAATAATAGATAAAAACAACAATAAAATAATACAATCATAACTACACCAACAATAAAAAAAACACTCATCAATATTGAATTAGTATAAATTAAAAATAACTATCACAATTTATAACAAAAAAAAATTATTCTTTATTTACAACTTAAGGACAAACAAATCTCATCTTTCCCACTCACCCCACAACAAAAATATACAACTTAGAAGCGAATATAAACCAAGACAATTATTTCTAATAATATATAAACTTAAATATGAATTGTATTTAACGAAAAGAATATACTTTTTACTTTTACACCGAGAATCAAAGAACTATCTGAAATTAATTAAAACTAATATTTCCTTTAAGTTTAATTTCTATTTTAGGGTTTGATTCTCTATTGTTATAAATGTTCTTGATGGTTATTAAACTGTTGGACGTTAATATCAATAACACCTGCCTCATTCTGATTAACATTTGAGGCAGTAACAGAGTCTACGCTTCAATTGAACCCACAAATTTTTTATATATTTATATATAATAATTTTAAAATTTTAATATTAGTACATAAATGTTTAATATGTTATATATATATATATATATATATATATATATATATATATATATATATATATATATATATATATGAAACACTATCCATAAAACAAGTTTTTAAGATGCACCATTTAAATACGATTTTTAATAAAACTAAATAAAAATATAATTTTTTATCTCTATGATTATTTCATGTCATCACTAATTTAAACAACTCATTCTTTTATATTTTTTAATTTAAAATAATAATTACGCATAATAAAATTTATTATTTTAATTAGTAAAATAATGCTTGGATCAAGTTTTAATGAACGAAGTGTAGACCGACCTAGAAGACAACATTAAATACTGAAACATACAATTTTCAATTTTCCATTCCACATGTTTCCAATTTTCTGCACCTCTGCAATTCCATTTAAATACCTTCTTATCTCTTTTCAGAGGCTATAAATTTTAATTCCTAATATTTTATGGAAAATCTTTTTTACTGCTCTTAATACTCTGCCTAAACGTGTGCCAAGAGAAAAACAGTTTAAAAGATAAGTCCTAATTAATATTTTAATTCCGTACAAACCACAATCTTAACTTTCTAAAAAGTTCCATCTTGTTTCTAGTTTCTTAATTACTTCCTCTTTGTGAAATAATTTGTGTGAAAGTTTGGTGGTTTAAGAGGAGAATAAAAGAAGAGAGAAGAATATATAATAAAATAGAAGAAAAAGTAGTATGCTTTGTTGAGTTAAAAGTGAAAAAAAAAGGAAAATAAATTCCTATAAATAAAACAAATATGCGTAGAGTGTAATGATTCTTGAACACCACATAAAAGAAAATTGATAAATTTATAGGTTATGTGATATAATAAGAACAGAGAGATAAGAATTAAAAAATAAGTGTAAAAAAAAATGTCCAACAATCATTTTTCATATAAATATTGTAATGCTCCATGAACATAAAAAAAGTGTTTAACATTTAGTATATATACAATTAGAGAGAGAATAAAAATGATAAGTGTGTAGGTTATATGATATGAAGAAAGAGATAGAAAGAAAAAAAAAAAGTGTATAAGGTGTAAACAAAACTCCACACACGCCTACACACTTGAAACACGCGCAGACCAACATCAATTTTTTTCAGGCACGAGCCTACGAAGCGTGGTGTTCTTAGTTATTAACCGCAAAATTTTCAGTTAAAGTGATCCAAAGTTATCTTTGATTATTATTCCTACTTTGACTCAGCATCCAATTCTCTCAACACTCACCATTCATTCTAATCCCCAACCAAATGAACATAACACCCAACCTCGCTTATATACACCCAAATATATGGTGTGTTCTACTTTTCAGACACCATCTCAGCTGGAACAATTCACCACACTCAAGAGGTTAACCTTCCATGATGGTTTTTTGTAACAGACTCTAATGTATAGTACTATATTTTCTAAATAACTGCAACATTGGGACTTCAACTTTGCCTTGTTTTTCATTCCTTCATTCCTGCTAATGTAAAACTAAATGGTGTTGTTAAGTGAAGTTATGGAAAGAAACAACATATGCAGGATTATATCTTTATATAAATAAAGACATTATTGTTCTATCCGAATTCCTCGTAATATGGTCTTGTAATAACTTTATCATTGTGTGTTTTTTATTTTCTCATCATAATTTGTGATATTAATGGCTTTAGTTTTCACAAACAGACACGAAAGTAATTGCCACTGATCATATATATATATATATATATATATATATATATATATGTTAGTTTATTTTCTCTGTACAAACTGTGTCACCATTGTTTCTTGTGTAGAGTATAAGTCAGAAGAAGAGAAGGGAAAGAGAAAGCAAAGATGAATGTGGAAGTGGAGAAAAAGACGCTATCTGAAGAAAAATATGGCAGGGTTGAATCTGTCATAAGGTGGTTGGTGGTGGTTGTGTTTGTGGGATGGATTTTCGTGTGGATAATGACTCCCACAAACACTTACCAGCAAAAATGGAAGCATCGTCTTCAAGAAAAGACTGAATCTGTTTTTGGTGCACAAGGTCTCTTTCTGAGCAAATTCACTTGGTGTTTATATTAGATATCCAAAGTCCAAATAATGATCATCTTTTGCAGGTGCAAGGCTTCTGGTTTACACTTGTCCAATCTTGTTCATAGCTGCTTTGGGATGTGTCTACGTCCACATAGTCAAAAAAGGAAAGGGTTCCAACATGGAAAAAAGGTCCAATATTTTCTCATTCTTCAAACCCCCCATTTCGATCTTATCATATTTGTTCTGCAAAGTGCTTTACTTTGTTAAATTTGGTTCATGAACAGCAGAAAGAAACACGAGGTATCCATATGGAAGCGTTTGGTGCTTGTGAGAGGTCCTCTTGGCATAGTTTCTGTCACAGAACTGGCCTTCTTGTCTATGTTCATTGTTCTCCTCTTATGGTCCTTTTCAATCTATCTGCACAATGGCTTTGCCAAAATCACCCACAAATTAGCAGCAGAACAAGGTGTAAAACTGTAAGAACATTCTTATCAAACACTTAAATTTCAACAACTAGATGGTTGGTTACAAAACATGATCAAGGTTTAGACTTAGTTTTATATGCGTTTTTTGCAGCTGGGAGAAGAGACTAGCTAGTGCAGCTGTGAAGTTGGGTTTGGTTGGGAACATATGTTTGGCATTCTTGTTTTTCCCAGTTGTTCGTAGTTCCTCAGTGCTACCATTACTTGGACTAACACAAGAGAGTTGCATCAAATACCATATTTGGCTAGGACACATTGCCATGACCCTTTTCACTGCTCATGGTATTCTTTTCATTATCTATTGGGCACTTACTCATCAACTTTCAAAGGTTCATCTTCATATCCTTATGCTACTACATATCTCTTTCCTTTGGTGCCTTTTGAAATGTGAGTAAGTCGTAAATGTTAAATATAAGTTCTATAAATTTTAAAATACCAAGTATATTTAATGTTTTCTTCATTGAATAGTAGTTAAACTGTGGAAGTCGTTGCAATAAGAAATTATTACTATCACCAGAACAGTTAATGTATTGATGAAACTTCTAAAAAGTAGTGTACCAAATGCAATAAACGGAGATAATTTATTTTCTTGGGAACGTGAAGAAGATAAAGAGTGAATAGGGAATACACTGAAAATAATCAATAATCCATTGAAACGAGTGCTCACTCTCACTGTTCACACTCAAGGATATAAATGTTTTCTTTTCTGATAAATCAAACAACAATAGCTTATTGCATATAACAGAAAGTAGCTCCGGTGGTAATAACAATGTAAAACTGTGATTTAAATATAGCTTATTATCATTCATATGAAGCATATAAATTAAATTTCTGTAACAAGAGTCTTAGAAACCATGACATGACTTTTATTGACAGTGTAAAAAGATCAAAGTAGCAAGCAATACACATGGACTCTAATTCATAGTTCAATTTGACATATACTTTGTTGTCTTGTCTTTGGAGACATGATTGTATTTTATGTTGGAGCTATGAAGCAGATGCTGGAATGGAAAAGAATAGGGATTTCAAATGTAAGTGGAGAGGTATCTCTGGTTGCTGGTTTGTTGATGTGGATTGCAGCAATCCCTCGTATTAGGCGTAAAGCTTTTGAGGTCTTCTTCTACACTCACTACCTCTACATCCTCTTCATTGTCTTCTTCATTTTTCACGTTGGCTTCTCCTATGCATGCACCATGCTCCCAGCTTTCTACCTCTTCTTAGTTGATCGCTACCTAAGGTTTCTGCAATCAAGATACCAAGTTCCTTTGATTTCTGCTCGTGTTTTGCCTTGTAAAACTCTACAACTCAACTTCTCCAAGACCCATGGTATATATAATTAACACAATGTCACTACATGTTGTTGTGAACTCTATACAAAATATGATGATACTTTAGTAAGATATTATGTGACATGTTTTGGATTTTGGCAGGTTTAACTTATAGTCCTACAAGTATTATGTTCATAAATATACCAAGCATATCGAAGCTACAGTGGCATCCATTTACCATTACTTCTAATAGTAATTTGGAGCCAGAAGTGTTGAGTGTTGTTATCAAAAGTGAAGGAACTTGGTCCCAGAAACTCTACCAGATGCTCTCAACCCCTTCAGCAATTGATCATCTCAGTGTCTCTGTTGAAGGTCCATATGGACCTGCATCAACCAACTATCTGAGGTCTGCATAATGAAATTTACATGCAATTTGTTGCACCCTTTCACTTGTAGCTTCATATCTGAAAATGTTTTGATTTCCTCATATAACTAGGTATGACACTCTTGTGATGGTTAGTGGAGGGAGTGGAATCACCCCCTTTATCTCCAACATTCGGGAGCTAATGTATTTGAACACAGCATTCATATGCAGAACCCCAAAAGTTATCCTAATATGTGCATTCAAGAACTCTTCCTATCTCTCAATGCTGGATCTGATCCTTCCAAATTCTGGCACCCCATTTGATATTTCTAACATGCAACTACAAATTGAGGCCTACATCACAAGAAAGGAAGAGCATGAATTGGAAAGTCAAACTCACCTTCAAGATATAAGGTTCAAACCCAAGGCAACAGATGCACCCATATCTGCTATTTTAGGTCCTAACAGTTGGCTATGGCTTTGTGCTATAATCTCATCCTCGTTCATTATTTTCCTTGTCCTAATTGGGATCATTACACGATACATCATTTTCCCTGTAGAATACAATTCTAATAAAATATTTTCACAATCTTTGGGGTCATTCCTCAGCATGTTAGCCATATGTGTGTCCATAACAATGGCTGCTAGTGTAGCTGTTGTTTGGAACAAGAAACACAACGATATAGAAGCAAAGCAGATTCAGAACTTAGAAGGGTCATCATCAGAGGTGAATGTTAATGGAGGAGATAAAGAAGTTGAAAGCCTACCCCACCAATTCCTTGTTCAAGCTACAAAAGTGCATTTTGATGTAAGACCTGATCTGAGAAGTAAGTCATTTACGTATCATTTCAAGGGTATAATGCGTTTTAGAACTCTAAAAATCTAGTCAGAAATAGTTTTCATTCACACATTTTAAACATGGCCAAGAAATTCATCAATCAAAAGTTTTTTCTTTTTTCTTTTTCTCATTTTCCAGGAATGCTAATGGAAGTTGAAGGAACAAGAGTTGGAGTTTTTGTTTCGGGACCCAAGAAGATGAAGCAGGAGGTTGCAGCCATTTGTTCGTCTGGTTTAGCAGAAAATCTCCATTTTGAGTCTTATAGCTTTAGCTGGTAATTTTATAGGAACTTGTAAATTAGCTACTATATAGAAATAGTTAGGTTCTAATCATTGCTTATAAGAAATTTATTATAAAAAAAGCAAATAAAATTTCAGTTAAAAATTGTGATTAATGGAATGTGAATCAGTGGAGGATATGGTTGAAAAGATGATGAGAATCTATCATGGCATTGGATTTTCTTACGTTATATGAAGGTAAGGTGGCATTAATCTAATTAAGAATAGAAAAAAGACACGCCACTTTTTATTTTACTTCTTTAAAATCCATTTTAATTATAAAATATTATATTTAACTAATAAAGATAAATATAAATAGAATAAGAATATTTATGATTGTTAAATAGAAATATAAAAGAATGATAATGTCAAACTCATTCATGGTCCTAGAAAATTGATATTCCATTTTTTGTCCTTAATTTTTTTTTTCATGAAAACAATTGATATTTTGTCTAATGTCTTGTTACAAAAGTAAAGTACACGTGGTAAAACAGTTCGATTTTGTTTTGTGCAGCTATTATTGACTTTACTAGTAATGAGTTGGAATAGACTGGAATTTTAATTTTCTGACATGTTAATTTCTTTAATTTTATTACTTTTTATTTGAAGTAAAAAGTATATTTTATATGTTTAATAATATTGTTACATTTAAATATTAAATTACTTTATTACAGTAATAATTTAAATTTAAATTTTGTAGTATTAATAATTTGAATTACAAAATTATCACATATTTATATTTTTAAAATAATATAATAAAAGTAATATTTAAAAAAAATATTTAAATTTTAAGTGAAAATACGGGTTAGGAAGATTGAAAATATCATTACAGCCTACTAAATTAGTGGCGAATACAGGTTTAATTTATTTTGTCACTCCTATCCAATTTGTAATTTTTTTTGAGAAAATAGTCACTGCATTAATATTATAAATAATTTTAAAATCAATAAGTAATTGGTAAGTTTTTATTAGTTAATTGACCATAAAAAATTAGAGATATATACAAACAGAGTTTAATCAAACATTATATAATCCAATAAAAAATTATTGTAGCACCACCCATATTTACTTTGATTCAGTTAGTTATAAAAGAGTGCCAAAGAACTTGAATATTGAAAAAAAAAAATTGCTGGACCAAGTTTTATTTATTGTGACTTTCTTAGAAGCAGGAATGATTTTCCTACTTTTCAATTTCTCTGTACCTTTGTTTTTCATTTATGATATACATTTGATATCTTGTAAATTATTTGTGAAATTTGAGGAATCAATTTTGATGAGATACTATGTTTCGGCAGTGATGCTTTAACACAACCTTTTCATAAGAAATACTACATTTTTTAATAATTTTTAAACTAATTACATTTAAACAAAGAAAAAATATGAAATTCATTATTCTAAAGTGAATGATTTCATAGAATAGCCTGCTGCAACATCAAAACAATGTTTTTATGGAGAGAAAAAGCATATTCAAATCTAACAATCGTATTGAAATTCGTAAAAATACTTCTAGTAACTCGAAACCTCACATGCATTTGTTTATATGAAATAATGCAATGTATAAAATAAAAGCAAGTCAAAATGTAGCATAGAACAGGAAATAGAAGTGTAGAAAGAAACTGAAGGAAGAATTGAAGGATGAAGTGAATTATGGGAGAAAAACAAGTGCATAAATTCTACTATGAATGTTAGGCTGATCAACGGCATATAACTAATATATACAGCGAGATCTGTTTATGCTTTTACAAAAACACATGTTACAAAATGTGGTCAAAAGTGAAAAGAATAGTGAAATCCTCAGACATGCACAAGCCTCCCTACACATATTTCTAACCTCTATCTACATGTACTATATTCTGGATTCATTGGATTAACACCATAAAATAACTCGTTGCCAACAACATGGTAATAACTTGGTATTCTGGTCCCCACAATCATATCCAAGGGAAAGGATGCATAGTCCTTACGTGTGACGTGATCAATCAGAAAACCATCCAATCAGCAGGAATCAAATGTGAGATTTATATTCACTTTTACTTTCTTTCTACATTTGAAACTGATGAAAGTCTCTGTTCCAGGTCTGCCAGCAAATCTTGATATTCTGTAAATGCTGGGTGTGACTGTTGTGCAAACAAAACAGATAGGAACATCATATTTAGTTCATTCAAGTCTACATGTCATCATGCCAACACAATAACCTACAACAAATAGATATACCTCCATAGTGGTGCTGTACGTTTTCCACAACCGAACATCATGTCTGAACAAGTCAAAAAGAACCTGAAAAATCTCAAAACAATACACTTGTCAACAAAAGTGAACCCTTTCTAAAATGGAAAAAGATCCACATGTGACAAAAACTTGGAGAACGTGCTTTACACAAGTCACATAGGTATTTTGAATTCATCACATAGAACGATAGAGAATAGAGATGTAAACCATAGGTTCAAGCAAGGGTAGATCAATTAGAGTGCTTTAAGGGTTATATAACAAAAAGGTAACACTCAAACTCAAAGGAAAATTTTACCACAACCATAAGGCCTAAAATGTCATATGGATGGGATTAGGAATATATTAGAAAAAAGGTTGGGGTAGTACCTACGATGGAAAAGATGGAAAAAAAGTCATGTTAGCTGATTCAGACATGCATGATGATGAGTGATGAAGGCCCCACCCAGAAAAGAAAGTATATTTAAGGGCTTGTTTATTTTACATTCAGAAACAATAACTCCCACCAAGTTCCAATGTAAAATTTGGGTACAAATCCCAATTACGCTCTATAATTCATAACCCATTGCATTAAACTTGCCAAATCTCTCTCTTCTTTCTTTGGCTTATAATTTCAACATTAGTTTTGATGAATTCATCTCAGCATAATTTCAGATCTTCCTGTCCTGTACAGACAAAAGTCAAACATACCTCAGAACGTCTTAAGAGAGTAGCCAGGACAACTATCCATTCCTTAAACTTCACAGAGCACATATGTGCCAGGAGAAAATCAGCATCCAAGCGGCTCTGTAATGTTCCCATTTGAAACTGATAACAAAAAATATTTTCAATAATGGAGAAAAACAAAACTAAACAAAATATCAGTATAGATCTATAGAAGCTCATGCCAAATGATCATTGCGTATTCAAAATTGACTTCAGAAATCAGTTACCCCTTTTGAGACCTTAATCATGATACATGGTTCTTTATTTATTTTAGGGTTAAATATGTTTTTGGTCCCTTAACTTTTAGTAAATTTTGGAATTAGTCCATTTTGAAACTTTGGACCAATTTAGTCCTTGATCTTTCGAAATACGTGGATTTAGTCTTTTTAATCAAATTTT
>Ga0214542_1009690_pt1 | contig 14713 bp, 10 predicted proteins | sample CNSS1metaG_FD_160096 | JGI IMG/M metagenome (GOLD analysis project Ga0214542, IMG submission 160096) | Root nodule microbial communities from cowpea collected in UCLA plant growth center, Los Angeles, California, USA - CNSS1 | ecosystem: Host-associated > Plants > Roots > Nodule | place: USA...
ATCCCCAGTTGAAAATTTCGGGTATTACCCATACCCATACCCATACCCAGTCAAAGCGGGGATTCCCCGTCAAAACGGGGACGGGTTCGGGTGATACCCACGGGCACGAGTTTATTTGCCATCTCTAGTTGAATGCATGTAGATGAATTTATTTATTGTTTGCAATGGTGTAGCTGTTAAATTATATTAATGTTTTTTGTCCTTTAATTTTAAAATCAAAATTAGAATTAGTTTTTTTTTTAAATTTAAATCAATTTAGTTCATTCATTTTTTAAAATGTGTGAATTTAGTTATTTTAACAAAATTTTATTAAATTTATTTGACATTTTAAACGAATTTTTTGGCTACCATTGAAACGAAAATGTGTCAAATGATGAAAACAACTCATATGTTATCATGAATTTGAAACATTAAATAAACTTAATAAAATTTGGTTAAAGAAACTAAATTTACACATTTCTAAAGTTGAAATATTAAATTAGATCAAAGTTTTAAAGATCAACTAATTCTACTTTTCACTAAAATTTCGGTAACCAAAATTATATTTAATCCTTAAATTAATTCAATATTTGGTCAATGTAATTTATACCTATATATAAAGGGATAACTCATTTTGGTGTCTACATTACTATTCCACAACAGTTATTTCACTTAATCATAGTTATATCACGACTCCAACTTTTTCAACAACAGTCAAGATAAATTCCGTCATTATTTTTATAGTTTCCACAAAGGTTATTTATAAAACCATCATTTTGTGAGTTGTTTAACAGTATAACGACAGTTATTTATAAAATTGTCGTTATAAATTTCACGCTAATTACAAACATGCCACTGTGTTTGTTTTAACTACGTGTGCACTTAACATGTCGTTAAAGTGTGTTGTTGAACAGTAATTTTGCACTAGTGCATGTTATGCTTTTAGGGACTAAAAGACACTTCTTCTGTTCTTATTGTAATATCTTTTGTAACAAAGGCATGTGAGAGGAACAACAACTCCAAACCCTTCTGAGCAGAGTCATTGCCATAAGCAAATGAACTCTCTAGTTCAGTGTTGATGGGTTAATACTTACTTGTTTGAATGACTTGATCACTCATCTTATTTCACTAATTGGACTGAGTTGAAAAACTAATCTTAATTAAAGGTCTAATCAAATCATCTAATGTTGCTAGATGCTAGGAATAAATTTAACTGATTTTGCTTAATAAAAGTCATGTTTGTAGTGCAAGGAGTCTTTCGGTCAGGAATTGAGAAATCGTATTGAGTTTGAGTTCTGAAGTTAAGGAATTGATTTAGATACACCTTATTAGTGTCAAGAGCATTGAGTAACAGATTTTGTATGCAGTGAATTAGTAATAGTACAATAGATGAAGATTAGTGAAGTTCAACCCCAACACGCTTATCATTATCATTTTAATTTAATTCTTAATCAATCATGTTTTATTCTGTTATTTCCAAACCACTTTTCCATTACAAATTCAAATAGATTATAGGTTACTACATTGCATGAACAAAATTTATGGATATGACTTTGTTTGTGTTACAACTAAACAAGTTTTTGACATTATTGCTGGAAATTTGTACTAAGATAATCCAGTAGTTATAATTATGTTCTATGTACATATATTGCAATTTTAAATTTGGTAGTTGATCTTTATGCTCACTTGTTATTAAGTTGTTCTTGTATTGTAAAGAAGACAAATGAAAAGTATGTTATTTGATCCTAAATGTTAGAGATGTCAAAATGAGTTTCAACCCGTGAGTCAAACCGGCTCACCATGGGTTCGAGCTAGGTTGGGTTGAGAAAAATTCAGTTTTTTCAAAAGTGGGTTGAACTCAACCTGGCTCACTTAACTCACAGGTTAAACAGGTTCGAGTCAGGTTGAAGGTGGGTTGACCCACTTAACCCACCAACATTTTTTTATATTTTTTTAATTTTTTTAATAATTATTTACTACTCTTAATTATATAGGTTCACAATTTCATATTTTTAAATGCTAGAATGTTGCTTAATAATATTTGAATAGTTTGAATGTTTAATTAATTTGATTATTAAGTTATATAGGTTGATACTTTAATCTTTAATTATAATCTTTATAGTAAATTACTCAAGCAACCGTCTTATAAACAAATTTTTCTAAATTATGATCAAAGTGTATAGTTTTTTTATTTATATTTTGTTGAATAGTATGACAAAATATGTGTAATATTAGTCATGTTTTCTTGGACTATATGACACTTTCTTGAAAATAATTCATCATATATTGGTGGTGAGCATGATGAAAACATTGATTCTTGATTTTACTATGATTGTCATCTCATGAGTTACTTAAAAAATAATTTAAATATTTAAATACTTAAAAATAAATAAATAAATAATTTTTTATGTGGGTTGGTGACCCTATCTACCTAACTTACCAACCCGTGAGGGTTGAACGGATTATAAAATTTCTAGTTCATCATAAAGTGAACCAGGTTAAATTCACTTATTTTTAACCCAACTTGAATCATTCTGTGTGAATATTTTGACTTACTTATGACATATACACCTTGACATGTACACCTTAAAGACATTAAAAAAAAAACACGTTCAATGCAGGATATATGTTAATTAATAAATTATCACGTACATACATATATGTCAATGTGATATTACTAAAATGTCATATTTTGAGAATCGAAAAGAAAAAGTCGTAAATATGAAACTCTTTTAAATAAACATAAATTTTTTATAGTATTTTTTTAATTTAAATTATTGTAACTTAACTTATGTTTAAATTTAAATGTTATCTTTTTTTTACTACTTAATTTCTTTTGAGACAAGATTATAGTTTTTACTCGAAATATGTCAATTTTTTATACGCATTGATTGTTTTTCTATCTATTTGTAAAATTATTTTTATTTTATTAAGGGTACCTTTATTTTATTAAAATTTACACTTACATAAATTTAAGTTTATAATTTACTTATTCAAGATAATATTAATTAATTTAAATTTTAGTGCAATTTATTTTTTTTCTGCCAACATTTTATAATGACTTTTTTGGTATAATTTTAATTTTATTTCAACTTTATTTTATATCCTTACAAATTAGTTTTTAAATTAAATTAAATTATTTTATACAATTAGTTATACTAACAGAATTAAAAATTATATTATTGTATAAGCTAAAATGACTCGTTTAACATATGACTTAAGTTGTAATTGTTTAAATATTGTTTTAATCTTTAATTAAAGTTCACTTTTAATAAAATAATACTTTAATTATTTTATGAATATGTCAATTTACATTTTTTTTTAATTTTATCACACTTATTCATAAATTTTTTATTATTTCTTTTTTATCTTTTATTCTCCCACTTTTCACTCCTTAGTATAAATAAAGGTTTAGGATAGTATCTATATTAAAAAAAAGGTTATATTTGGTATCTTATACTATTTCCACATTATTAAAAAAAATATTATTTTTACGTTTTTTATCAGCATATTTAATAATATAGGAAAATAATATTTTAACAATGATAAACTATTTATTTAAGTAAAAGAGTACTATTTCATCATTTTAATTAAAAAAAATTAATCTATTTTAATTATATTGATAGAAAATTTGTCAAGTTTGTCAAAAAAAAGTTTTGTGAGTAACTCATTTTCCTTTTGGTTATTCAATCTTGACATTTTATATTGCTATTATTTACTCATAACACCATTTTAAACTCGCACGATGATATTTTGATAATTTTATTTTACAATTTGACATGCTATTTTTTAAATGATTTCAGAATATAAAGAAATGAGAAAATAAAAAAATAGAATGTCACCTGTCACCTGAAATTATTAGAGAAAATTATCAAAATTTAGTTGTTAAAAAATTATTTTTCTTCTCAACAAAAATAATTTAAAAAAGTTGATATAATTTAAAATAAAAACTTATTAAATATAACGTAATCAATCACTCATTAGAAAGGAATACCAAAAATTTCCATAGCAAAGACTCCCTTTGAAAAGGTTGGCTTAGAAAGTTGCAAGTTGTTCCTACTAAATTATTATATTTTGGTAGAAAAACCGAAAGATGAGATTCTATAATAATGATTTGATCCAAGTGCTTGGAGAATAGATACACATTTCCAATCCAACTGTAAGTTCATTAGAGCATAATAAAACATGTCATCCACATTTTCTTCTGCACAATTTTCATTTGGGGGGAAAGGATCAATCAGTGAACAACCAGTTCCAAACTTTATATATATTTATAAGTGTGTGTATGTGCACTTGAGTAATGAAAATAAAGATGTGGAAAATGGGTGAACCAAAGCCATATTTGGCAATGTTTGTAGTGCAATTGATATATTCAGGGCTAACCTTGCTGTCCAAGGCTGTGTTCAACAGGGGAATGAATACCTTTGTGTTTATATTTTACAGACAGGTGATTGGTGCAGTTATTTTGGTTCCTCTGGCCTTCATACTTCAAAAGTAAGTGTGTAATTAAGGATCTGTTTTTCTTTCCTACTGTGTTTATGTAATTAATATATCACTGACATGTATTTTATTTATGATATGTTCCGGAAAAAGAGAAGTATCAGTGTCACTTTCCTTTTCAACCTTCTGTAAGATTTTTGTGTCTTCATTTTTCGGGTATGGTATTGTTATTTTTTCTATATGATTTTTCATAAAATGTTTTTACTCTGAGAGGGAACCTTATGCATATGACTTTAATATGTTGCTTTTCAGAGTAACTTTGAGTCTAAATATGCAAGCTATTGCCCTTGTTTACACATCTGCCACTCTGGCCGCTGCAATTGTCAATTCCCTCCCCGCATCTACGTTTTTCTTTGCTGTGTTGCTCAGGTAATATGTGTGATATGTATCAGTTTTTATCTCTTTTTCAGAATGGATGGAACATATACAAAAATCTTTGGTGTATATTACATGAGATTTCTCTTTGCCGATTCATGTGATGAGTGTTCATTGCATTCGAATCTTGCAGAATGGAGAAGGTGAATATAAGGACAAAATGTGGAGTTACAAAGATAGCAAGTGTATTTCTGTGTTTGGTTGGTGTAGCCACCCTTGCATTTTACAAGGGACCACAGTTAAGGATTGCTCATCATCATTACTACAATCATCATGAGGATCATTTTTCATCCACCAAAAGATGGGTATTGGGCTCTTTACTTTTGTTCTTAAGCGTCATCATCTGGAGCCTTTGGCTTGTAATTCAGGTACATCCACTCGTGTTGCATATATTTCTGATATTTCAACTTATGTTTTATAAGTTCATGTATACACACATAATTCTGTTTTTTGTGGTTGGTTCACTATATTTATGATCCCAAAAAGAGCAGGCTCAAATTCTTAAAAGCTACCCTGCAAAGCTGAAGTTCACGAGCCTTCAGTGTTTATCGAGTTCAATCCAGTCATTTTGTATTGCTATAGCTTTTGAAAGAGATATTGAGCAGTGGAAGTTGGGTTGGGACATGAAACTGCTTGCAGTTGTTTACTGTGTAAGTATCAAAAACTGTGATATATAATGTAGTTGTTGAATTCTACATTAATAAAAGTTTAGATGAGTAAAGTTTGAAATGGTGGTGCATCTTAAAGGGGACACTAGTGACTGGACTCATCTACTACTTGCAAGCTTGGGCCATCCAAAAGAGAGGACCAGTTTTTCCCGCGATGTGGAACCCACTGAGCTTTGTAATTGCTACCACAGGTTCCATATTTCTATTGGGCGAACCCCTGCGTTTGGGAAGGTGAGAAACAAGATTCATTATTACTATGATGTTTTCCACTCAAATTTATACATTACTTCATTTATGATCAAATGTACAACAGTAATATATATATATATATATATATATATATATATATATATATATATATATATATATATATTATATATTATATATGTAATAAACTAATACAAATGTTGAATTCTTAATCTGCAAAATGAAACAAAAATCATAGTGAGAAATAATCTTTTCACACATTAATGTGTTACCAATTTTTTCTTTTGTAGTAGTTATTATTGTTGGATTTAGAATAAATTTAAATGAATTAGTCGTTGGAATCTTAACAGTAGTTAATGAATTAATCATTATGAGTAGTTAATGAGTTAGTTGTTGTGAGTAATTAATGTATTAACCATTGTTGATAGTTAATGTACTAATCATTTATAGTAGTTGTGAGTACAACGGACAGAAAAATGAGTCTATAAATTGTATTATTCATTGTATGAAAACAATAAGAATAACACAAGAGTTAAATAAAGGTTTTTCACAAGTGAAGTTTGTTGTCTACAAAGTGGTATCAAGAGCTAGTTAGCTTAAGTGTCTGAGTGGGACAAAAAAGATAGAGCTTGAGTGTGTGGGTGTTTGAAAAAATGAGAGAGTAAGATGGTCACTCTTATAAACAGTGTGCCCCTGTCCAAGTTGACAAAGGCGGTCAACTATGACAATTGGAATCTCAAAATGAAGGCCCTTTTTGTCTCCCAAGATAATTGGGAGGTGGTTGAATATGATTTCGATGAACCAGTCAACACCACAAATTTTTCAAATGCCAATTGAAAGAGTTGAAAGAAACACATTTGAAGAACAAGGCAACTTTGTACATTCTTTACCAAGTTGTGGATGAGTATGACTTTGAGAAAATTGCAAGTGCCAAATCTTCAAAAGAAGTGTGGGATATTTAGGAGAAGGCGTATAAGGGGGATGACCAGGTGAAGTAAGTGTGGCTCCAAACACTTAAGGGCGAGTTGGAGAGCATGAAGATGAAGAGACAAAAGGAGTAGCCAAGTACATTACTCGAGTTGAAACCGTGACAAACCAACTTACTAGAAATGGAGAGGTTGTCTAGTAGCCGAGTTATGGAGAAAATTTTGAGGTCGATGACTTATGACTTCGTGAATGTGGTGTGTGCGATTGAGGAGTCTAAGGACCTATCAAAGCTCACAGTTAAAGAGCTTGCAGGATCTCTTGAAGAACATGAACAACGAAAAAAGAGGTGGGACCCACTTTATCAATTACTCCAAACGAAGATGTCAATTAAAGATGAGACAACTAAGAACATTCAAGGCAAAGGATGAGGCATAGAAAGCGGTCCTGGAAGTAGAAGTCAAGGACAAGAAGAAGAGAAAGAACAGTCTGATCAGGAAAATTGACATGGAAGAGGACGAGGTCCATGGAGAGGAGGTTGGTCGAGCACCTCAAATGTTGAGTGCTTCAAGTGTGGCAAGTGTGGCAAGTATGGCAAGTATGACCATTACACAAAGGATTGTTACTCTGACAAGTGTTTCAGTTGTGATAAGGTCAAACATTTTGCTAAAATTTTCCATCTAAAGTAAAATAATAGATGATCAACCTCACAAAAGAAGTAGAATTGTTGATGGTGGCATGTAGCTCAAGGACTGAGCATAAGGGAGTAGAGAACTTAGCAAGTAAACCAAGTAGGTTGGAGAGGTTGGTAAGATATGTAGATAGCCCAAATACCGCGATGGAGCATATAAAAAGCTTGAGTAGCTCGATGGAGTAAGTGAATATCTCAAAAAGCTCAGTGGGGAGCCTAGGTAGCTCAATAGATCATGTAGATAGCTCAAAATTTGAAGAGTTTGTAATCCAAAGGTCAGATATTGTAAAAAGTGATTTGCAACAAAGAGTTGAAAAGGAGGTTAGAGGTAATGCAATTTTATAAACAAGTTTAGAGAGAAGGAAGCAAGTTTTGCATAAGTGACACTTGGAACTTGAACGAGATGTCTCAAGTTTGCAAAAATAGTTGCAAGTAGATATGGCTCTGAGAGCTACATTGGAGGTGCAAGATGAAGAGTGGCGACTTGCAATGGTAAGCAGATAGATGTAATTGAGCGCAACAATACGTGAAAATTTTATGATCCCTCAAAAGGAGGTCAGCCTATTGATAAGAATTTGGTTGAGAACAAGTTGACTACTAAGATAAAATGCAAAAAATGAAAGAGTAGAGAACAAGTTGGCCACATTGAAAGAAAAGTACAAGTTGGCCCTAAACAAAGTGAAAGTGAAGTCAGTCATGAAGAAAGTGAAGAACTTGGCTATTCATGAAAGCGATAAGCACAATGTGAGACGAGTTATTGCATGTGGAAAGTCGGGATGAAGATTAGAGGAACCAAGATGAAGGATAAGAGAAACATTTAAGTTTACTGGAGAGTTTTGTTAGGTTTAGAATAAACTTAAATGAATTAGTCGTTGGAGTCTTAATAGTAATTAATAAGTTAACTGTTTTTGGTAATTAATGAATTAGTCGTTGTGGGTACTTAATGTACTAACCGTTGTTAGTAATTAGTGTACTAGCCGTTTATAGCCATTGTGAGTACAACGGACAGAAAAATGAGTCTTTAAATTATATTGTTCATTATATGAAAACAACAACAATAACACAAGAGTTGAATAAAGTTTTTTCACAAGTGAAGTTTGTTGTCTACCATTGTTAAGACACACTTTTAACATTAAAACACTTTTTAACAAACATACTTACAACTTAAATTAATTATAATTGTACTGATAAAATAATTTACGGTTGAAATAAATAGTGGATAATTTCGTGAATTATATTTTCAAATCTCATAATCATTTCAGTAGTGTACAAAAGTTTTTCAAATTTAAAAACTAAACTAAGAAATGTAACACCCCATTTAATTAATAACGCTAATTAAAGGAATGTCACGTGGAATAGTATTAGAAACAAAGTCTTGGAGTGTAGACAATACTCCTCACGATTATCCAAGAGAAAACCCGAATAAGAAAAGGGCACACTACGATGCCACAACAAAGTATAAAATTTTAAGCCTAAAGATCAGCGGTACACGGGCCATAGCCCTAAAGGAAAGTCCAAGTAAACCTAGATCCAGTCCAAGCAGACTATGCAGCGGAACCTCCATCACCCTGATGATTACGGGGAGTTCTCACCTCTACTCACATCAACAAGTTGATGATCATTGCAAAAGAAAAGACCACACCACATAACATACAACAAACAACAGAAGGGTAAGCTAGAGCCAAAATTAGTTTTATCATGCAATCATATATACTTTCACCGTTCATGAAGAACTGGTTGTCGTAGAAATCACTAGGTCATGAGTAAGATAGTTCTTTCCACGCACCTCTTACCATTTCTAAGCATCATCTGCCACTATCCCGCTGCGCTACTCTGATTCATACACAAGGTCACTTGTTTGTTTACTCAGAATAATGATCCTTTCGTGTCCGCCATGACAAGGAAGCAATCGCCGTTGAGAAACCTTCCTCGAGACCCCTATAAAACTTGCAGAACCCCTTTAAACTCCTCTTTTGATAGCCTTAGCGTTCCATTTTCTCAACAATGTATCTATCCTTTTAAAACCATATTCCTTATTAGTCACTCCAACCTTAGTCAATACTTTTCTCTAACGACTTGACACACCACAACTTCTTTTTGAAGATTCACCAAACTTACAGTCATCTTGGTGATTATACCAAGTTTATACCATTATGTCTCCAATAACTCTTTCACTTGTTTCTTTTACTTCACAATCCCAGCATAAATCCTCCAATTAGAAGCTATTAACACAAGTTCGACTTCAAACCCAAATGCATAAGTGAACTTCACCACTCCAAAGCGAAAATTCTAATATTTACTTCAGAATAAATCTATAACTCTTCTACCACTGAGATTCCTTGCATCTATTTTTTGCTTGCCGTTGTCGTATAACTCTGATTCACATGACACCCTGCCCTCATCTTTCAGTTTGATCCACATTTGTTACACTACTACTGACTTATCTCTTTAAATCAAAGGATACTACTTCGTTGGGGATCACATCTCCTAAGAATGAGATTAAGAAAACAACCAATTCACCCTTGAGATTATGTCCCAACCTTGCAAAGGAAACAATTCAAATTGGCTTTGAATTTAAATCCTTTGGTCACCATGAAACATGAAACACACCCGAGTAAACTTCACTTGATCGCAATTGTAGCAAACCACCATCTCAACCCCAACTCCCTCTTGCAGGCACCCATGACTCCTCTACCATATGGGCGATACCAAGAGGTATACGATCCCAAACAAAACCAAACCCATATCCCAAGCACCACTTTTATACCTTGTATCCTCGAATTTGATCATTTGTCCTAATCACTCTAGCACCAACTATCGTATACACCATTTCAATTTCTTCAAACTTTTCTTCTCCTTTCATTCTTTAGTGTATTTTGCCCCCACTAGTTCTTGCCATTCCTACAAGATCCAACACTTAGGTTTCTTGGTCTCAGTCCAAGGTCAATTGTTCTGCTCATGTGAACTACTTTTCCTTGAAACATCCTTCTATCAACTACAAAGACCAATCATCTCCTTCTGACTATCCAACCTAGTACAAAACCTTTATGCCACTTCATTTTTATCCACATATTATTTTTCCCTTTACTTAGGAAACATCATCTCACTTGACTGATCCATAAGCTCTGCTCCATCTTAGCCTCCAACTAGGGATTTGTTGTCTTTTTACACCCCATGGTCTTTATCTTTCTCAGCTTGCTCGATGCCAATCAATTTCATTATTTTCTGGAACCCAGGATTTTGCCAATTGCTTCTCTTCCACCAATCCAAGAAAACACTAGATATGGCCATACGACCATATCTAATGACACTTCTCTTAACATCACATGTATCTGTAGAACTTTGAATCCTGGTATTGCCGGAATGTAGAACCAATTTTCCTTAAACGTTGTTACACTTGCATGCACTGATATCTCCCATATGTTCTAACCTCTAGATTCAACTCATTTTGGAAAACTTGCGGTATTTGATCCCAAACTTGTCCTTGAAGCTCCCTTATTCCAATCGTTGCTAAACTCCAACATCTTTTCTCAAATTATTAACCCAAACTTAGCTTTCCTTGCTCAACAGTATACATCACACATCAACTTCCTATCTTTGAGGCAAGAAGTTGTCTCTTAGACCTCATCCAACACTTGTAAAGGAAAGCAGGCCAAGTTGACATTGGATCTACATTCCCTTATTTCTATAGACACCAGACACAAAGTACAGAGGCATAACAAGATAAACTAGAACATATGAAGCAACACTCCATCATCTACAGACAACCAAACCTTTTTGTCTGTCACCCTTCTTTACCCAGCCAGTAGAATTAAGAAAGGAAAAACAACCTTTAATATAGTCATGAGTGTGCACCCTCATTACATTATCAAGGCGTTTTTCTGTTCTTAAAACTTTTGGTTTTAATGACACACTTGCCTAGACATGACTACTCACACCTGCGAGGTATGACAAACCCACAACCTCGGGTCATCCTAAGGACGAACTGCTCTGATACCATAAATGTAACACCCCCATTTAATTAATAACGCTAATTAAAGGATGACACGCGAAATAGTATTAGAAACAAAGTCTTGGAGTGTAGACACTACTCCTCACGATTATCCAAGAGAAAATCCGAATAAGAAAAGGACACACTACGATTTCATAACAAAGTATAAAATATAAATCATCAACATTTAAAATTTTAAGCCTAAAGACTAGCGGTACACAGGCCATAGCCCTAAAGGAAAGTCTAAATAAACCTAGATCCAATCCAAGCAGACTATGCAGCGGAACCTCCATCACCCTGATGATTACGGGGAGTTCTCACCTCTGCTCACATCAACAAGTTGATGATCATTGCAAAAGAAAAGACCACACCACAGAACATACAACAAACAAAAGAAGGGTAAGCTAAAGCCAAAATTAGTTTTATCATGCAATCAAATATACTTTCACAGTCCAATATACATACATAATCCAAGCATGTTATGAACTTTCAATCAATACACTAAGACTCGACTCGACTCATCCGGATACATATAATCTAGTCGGATTCAGCAGATGCTTGCACTTGTGGTGGATACCTCTGCTCACCCCCGAGCTATGTGTTACAAGTGTTACAATGAATCAATCCCTCACACACAAGGTTAGCCCTTAGTGAGTTTCAGGCCTCCTGCTACTCTCACCACAAGAGTCAATCCGCTCTAAGTGAGACTAACTGACTCCTTAGAGTGTCAGGATGCAACCTTACCTTGAATCCTTACCAAATTATATAGATGGGGCACCACCATGGACACCCACTAACATGGGCCATGGAATTACGTCCCGACCACTGAAGCACGACCCTGAAATCCCACCTAGAGATCTCAAGGAATTATGCACTGACCCTTGACCAATCATGCTCAAACAATCAAATAATATTTATCATGCAAATAATCTCAGACCAACCTTTATAAACCATACTCATTCATATTCGAATGTAGAATCAATACCAACTCATCCTTCCCAAACCATGAATGTAGAATTTCATCTCATACCAATACCATGCCACTTTAATTACCAACCATCTCATACATGCCACATGCTAAGGTCATATTAAACTTATCAATCACAGACCATAAACCATTATACTCATACCCATTCGCCCAATTCATGATTTTAAAAGTAATTGAATCAATCCACAAGTTCAAGTTAAAGTAAGGAATTAAAATTCTGCAGCAATTCTCGCTTAAGCTAGACTGGTCTCGCTTAAGCTAGAAATTCTCGCTTAAGCTAGACTGCTCGCGCTTAAGCTAGAAATTCTCGCTTAAGCTAGACTGATCTCGCTTAAGCTAAAATCTCTCACTTAAGCTAAACTGACAGCTTTTCACTGGTTTCAACATGTAAAAACACAAAATCTCAAACAACAAAAACTAAAGAAAACACAAACTCGTTGCATAAAACGTTGGCATCATATTTTCATGCTTTAAAAGGGTAAACAAATCAATCATGGGAGCATACAAGTATTTAAACAACTCTGTCGTCAATCTCGCTCAAGCTAAGGAGCTCTCGCTCAGGCGACAGGGGTCCCTCGCTCAGGCGACAGGGGTCTCTCGCTCAAGCGAAAAGCTTTCGCTTAAGCGAGATTGAAAACAGAGAGCACTTCGAGTTCTCACTCAAGCTATCTCATCTCGCTCAAGCGAAAGGCCTTCGCTCAAGCACTCGAGACCAAAGGGGGGCGAGTTACTGCCATTCTCGCTTAGGCGAGAGCTGCTCGCTTAGGTGAGAGCTTCTCATTTGGGCGAAAAACAGCTCACTTAGGCGAGCATAGCAGATCTCACCTGCTCTCACGCATGGCAAGCCAAAAATCCATCCATAAATAATACACAAATTATTTTCACACCATAAAAAACAAATCAAATCATCAAGAGCACCCAATAGAACCAAATCAGGCACATTATTTATAAAAGTATAAAAAAAATCCTAGCTTCCCTTACCTGGGAAGGAGCTAATATCGGGCTTCGACTCTTACACCAACGGGACTGGCAGCTCCAAGAGCAGATCTAAGAAGTGAAGACGAGCTGAGTTTAGAGCTAGCTTGACCAAGATTGGGGCTAAACCCTAGCAGAGCCTCTGTGGGGTAAAGGAGAGTGTGAGAGTACTGTTTCTGCAAGAATGACAGAAGTGAGAGGGGTTTGGCTGCCTTAGGGGCCTTGGACACCCTATGGGCCAGCCCTTAGACCCATAAGATTAGGGGCAACACTTTAAAAATTAAGGCAGAATAAAAGAGGATTTTACAATAAATAGTTTAATTCTCAATAAAAAATAATTTAATTTTTGTATGCAATTTAATTTAGTTCAATTCTATTTTTTCTGTTGAGTTTGTTTTTTTAACACTCGTACACCTTCACTATTGTATGATTTAGAATAAGGTACGTGTCTTATAGTTCTTTAGGTGCTTTATCTACTTTTATTCTTTTATTTGTAACTTTGTCTACTTTTAATATCACTGCTCATCCCAGTGGGTTTTATGGGACCATAGCACAATTTCTTAATCTAAAGTCTTTCTTTTTGTAGTTAGATTCTAACATAGGATTTGCTCAAGAATCGACCATTTAAGGTAACCATGTAATTTTTGGGACATATTCTTTTTAAGGGACAGTAAAAAAAAAACTTAATTAATAAAAATATAAAAAAATGTACACAAAATTGATATATTATTCTAGAATATGAATATTAAATCGCCAAAAAAATGAACAAAATTGAGGTTCAATAAATATTGCAATTCAACCAAATGTAAGAATACATAAGTATCGTAAAATTAGAAATATTAAATACATAAAAGTGTTTTCGTTTCTTTCAAAAGTATAATTCTTCAGCAATATCTAATTCATATTTTAAAAAACAGTACTCTAACATGATTAAAATAACTAAAATCGTAAGATACAGCACGAGTAAAAAAAACAGTAAAATCGCTGAAAACAAACAAGTTGTAAATTGAATTTGACCGCTATTGATTCCTTTCTATATACGAACAAGTATTGGAACACTTGATTACTATGTATAAATGTAAATATACGATTCTTTCCATTTGCATGTTTACCAGTTTGATGTGTGTAATTATATTTTTTTTTTTTGTCATATTCCTCTGACATCACATCAGTATACTTTCATATGAAAAAAGTTAGGTAATCTGCATTAATATAATCAACAAAAGTTATGAAGTACACTGTGATCAAAAGCAAAAAGTAAAAAAAGAAAAGAAAAGTAATTTTATACTCCGTTGCCCTAATCCTCTAAATTTTTGGTTTCAGTGTGTTGGGAGGTATTGTGCTGATTATAAGCCTCTATAGTGTTCTTTGGGCAAAAAGCAAAGAAGAAGTGAGTCATCATCAGAATTGTTTAC
>Ga0214542_1009699_pt1 | contig 14702 bp, 15 predicted proteins | sample CNSS1metaG_FD_160096 | JGI IMG/M metagenome (GOLD analysis project Ga0214542, IMG submission 160096) | Root nodule microbial communities from cowpea collected in UCLA plant growth center, Los Angeles, California, USA - CNSS1 | ecosystem: Host-associated > Plants > Roots > Nodule | place: USA...
TTATAAATATACTTTTATTTTGTTATTTTGTTTATTAAATTAATAACATTACAATATCATCAATTATTAATATAATTCAAAAAATGCGTACACACAGGCGCGATAGCGCCTGTGTTTACACTAGTAACAATAAATGAGATTCCCCTTTTTGTGTCCACATTTCATAATATCCGTTTTACCCTTAGTTATTTTAAAAATTTATTATTTTATAAATAATTTACTTTTAATCATTTTTTTACATATCTTATTTTTTCTTTTAATCATTCCTCTCTTTTGTGTTAAATCATTATTTAAATTTTCTTTTTACATATCTTTTTTTTTTAATTTTATATTTAACAACTATTTTAAAAATTATATATTTGTTATTGATTTTAAATTTTTTGAAAATTAAAAAATGTGAATACACAGGCGCGACAGTGCCTGTGTGTTCGCTAGTAATTATATAATGATATTATTATATATTAATCTATAATAAAGGGGATTCTTCTTTTTGTGTCCATATTTCATAATACCCGTTTTACCCTTAGTTATTTTAAAAATTAATTATTTTATAAATAATTTACTCTTAATCATCTATTCTTCTTTCTATAATAAAGGAGATTCTTCTTTTTGTGTCCACATTTCATAATGCCCGTTTTATCCTTAGTTATTTTAAAAATTAATTATTTTATAAATAATTTACTCTTAATCATCTATTCTATGACAATAAAGGGGATTCTTCTTTTTGTGTCCACAGTTCATAATACCCGTTTTACCCTTAGTTATTTTAAAAATTAATTATTTTATAAATAATTTACTTTTAATCATTTTTCTACAAATCTTTTTTGTTTTAAATTAACCTATCTATATCTATATCTATATCTATATATCTATCTATAACAATAAAGGGAATTCTTCTTTTTGTGTCCACATTTCATAATACCCGTTTTATCCTTAGTTATTTTAAAAATTAATTATTTTATAAATAATTTACTTTTAATCATTTTCTACAAATCTCTTTTGTTTTAATTTTTTTTTACATATCTTATTTTTTTTTTATTTTTTTTTAAATTATTTTTATTATTGATCTTAAATTTCTAAAAAATTATATATTTAAATTTCTTGAAAATTAAAAAAATGCGAATACACAGGTGCTGTCGCGCCTGTGTGTTCGCTAGTAACAATAAAGGGGATTCCTCTTTTTGTGTTCACATTTCATAATACCCGTTTTACTCTTAGTTATTTTAAAAATTTATTTATAAATAATTTACTTTTAATCATTTTTTTATATATCTTATTTTTTCTTTTAATCATTCATCGCTTTTGTGTTAAATCATTATTTAAATTTTTTTTTACATATTTTTTTTAAAAAATTTTATATTTAATAACTATTTTAAAATTTATATATTTGTTATTAATTTTAAATTTTTTAAAAATTAAAAAATGCGAATACACCGACACGACAGTCTGCCTGTGTGTTCGCTGGTATATATAATAAAATTAAAACTTATATCTTATCGTATCACTCTAACTATCATTACATATTTTATTACAGTCATATTAAAAGAGCCTTTAAAAAATACGTCTGTTAAATAATTTAGCAGTGTAATTTATTTTACACTAAAACCGCACCAATGAAACTCTTTACGAAACTAGTCTTGTTTGTATTACTTTTAAAAGGTGACAATGGATACCCGGTGTGTGACGCGTGCGTGAGCAGAGAGTTCAGAATTACAGGTGCAGAGGAAGAGGTAATCGGTTTGGATCCATTTCTTCTCTTTCGTTCTCATCACTCACTGCAATCTCTTCTTCCATCATTATATTATATAATAATATTTATTTTAAATATTATTATCTCTATATAATCACTCGCAATCTCTACTCATTCTCTCAAACCTCTTCTCATCACTCTCACCTTAGTCCTTTTCGCACAATTTCCATATCACCTTTCTCCAATTGGTACTCTTTTTATGTTTATTTTATTTTCTTATATTTCAGATGTTTGATGCTTGTGAGTACGATGCATGTATTGTAATGAGAATTTTTTGTTTTGTTTAAATTATATGAAAATTTGTTAGTAGAATTGGTTTTTGATTCTTACCTGGTTGATTTTGGTGAGCAGAATTAATTTCTGATCTTCTTGACTCGGCGAATTTGGAAAAATCGGTGACAGGAAAAGAAACTGTTTGATACATTAATAGATAGATAGTTCTCGCTTTCGTCATCATCAGAATTTGTGTTGAGTTGAGGGAGCTCATGCACACGGATACATAAATAGTTACTTGTTGCTTATCATTTTGGTTTATTTGTTAATTTACTTTCGGAAATTATTGTTCTGCATAATTTTTTTTTTGTACGGTAATCTTTTTCTCTTTGAATCTGTGTTTGCAGGATTGAATTGGGGATTGAACATCATGGATCGACTAAATTCTTCTCCGCGGCTGATGCTTGTTTCGGATCTCGATCACACAATGGTATTATTCAGGATTTTAAACCGCGGTCATGGTTTCGTTTCATTTCTTGATATTATGATGGAGCCGCAATTGCAGTCTCAGACACCCTAAAAATCTTGACATTCCGCCTGAATTGCAGGCGTTGTTATTTAAAACCTCGTTATTAGTGTTGTTGGTGGTCGTGATTTGAATGGTTGATGTGTTTTGGTTGCAGGTTGATCATCATGACCCTGAGAATAGTTCACTTTTAAGGTTCAATGCGCTTTGGGAAGCTTATTATCGCCAAGATTCTCTGCTGGTGTTTTCAACTGGGAGGTCACCTACACTCTACAAACAACTGAGGAAAGAGAAGCCTATGATAACTCCTGATATAGCTATTATGTCTGTGGGGACTGAGATTACTTATGGAAGATCAATGGTGCCTGATGATGGATGGGTTCAGTTTTTGAACCAGAAATGGGATAAGAACATAGTCATTGAGGAAACAAGCAAATTTCCTGAACTTAAGCCTCAGGTATGGTTTATTGGTGGTGATGGTGACTGGGATGATTTGTTTCTAGATTGTATTATTTGATTCGGGTATATAATTTGCCTTGTTTGATTCTGTGGCAATTCCTTAATGACTGATGGTGCAGGCCGAAACAGAACAACGGCCGCACAAGGTCAGCTTTTATGTTGAGAAAGACAAGGCTCAGAGTGTAACAAAGGCTCTTTCTAAGGTTTTGGAAGAGCGTGGGGTAAGCTATAATACGTTTATATTCATTGCTTTTTTTTCATGTAAAGTTTCAACATGTTTAGTTTAGTTTGAGTGTGTAAATTGGATTTTTTGACATCTTACTTGGCGTGATTGATATTGTATATAGTTCCATAACATAGCCTAATTTTTGGCCAGTTGAATGTTAAAATAATATACAGTGGAGGAATTGATTTGGATGTATTACCAAATGGTGCTGGCAAAGGTCAAGCTCTTGCCTATCTGCTCAAAAAGTTTGAGACTGAGGGAAAGCCACCTCTTAACACTCTTGCTTGTGGTGATTCTGGAAATGATGCCGAGCTGTTCAGCATTCCAGGAGTTTATGGAGTCATGGTTGGTGTGGTTTAGCATGTGTTTATTGCCATATTGTGCCTTGGTGGTAAAATATTGAGATTGACTTGCGTATTGCCTTTGTGTGTGTTCGTTGTGTAGGTAAGCAATGCCCAAGAGGAGTTGTTGCAGTGGCATTCAGAAAATGCAAAAGATAACCCCAAGATTCTCCATGCCTCAGAGCGTTGTGCATCTGGCATAATACAAGCCATAGGTCATTTTAAGTTAGGCCTAAACCTGTCCCCAAGAGATGTTTCAGACACTGGAGAAGAAGTTTCATCTCCACATCTTGAAATAGTGAATTTTGCTTTGTTAGTTGAAAAGTGGAGGCGTGCAGAAGTTGAGAGTTCCGAGCTGTTTATTGCCGGTTTAAAGGCAACCGTTGTATGTCTGATATCCTTTATCTTTTACAGATTACCAATTGTGTGTTCTATTTGTGTTCGCAGACTACCGAGCATGTGAAAAGCTATCCAAATTAACTCCATATTAGCAAATCATTTTCTTTTCAAATGAAGTGTATACTTTTATCCTTTTCGCTGCATTATTTCTATATTCATATTTCATGGACTAACAAGTTCTGGGATTTACCAACGGGAAATTAAATAGTGAAGTAGAACTTTTTCTAATCCATAATACCATATCTGGGGAGATTTTAACAATGTTTTTACATGTTCTAAGCTTTTTGGTACGTGTTCACTTTGTTTTGGTATAATTTTCTATTTCCCTTTTTCTCAGTGCATGTTGTCTATGAAGAAGAATGTATTTTGACACATATTTTTCTTTCTTGAACATCTTCCTTCAATATAAGCTCTTTCCTATAAAAACATTGAGTTTTATCATTATCACATATGACCATACTAAATTTTGTAATGTATTCCAAATTCTGACTAAACTGTTTAACCATGTCAACCACTTGAATAAGACATTTCCATGGTTGATTTCCAAGAACGACTATCTTAAGTCATTGCAAAAGCTTCATTCTCTCTCTCACTCTCTCTTACTCACTCTACCTTCACACCATAATTAGTTGGATTTCCCCTTTTTCATTTTCTTGATCTGAGGGCTCTATTTTTCCACTGATGCACTTGGACCTGAATTTTGATTGTCAAGTCTTTACGTAAATGTTTATTTCTAAAGAAGTATGTAAGTTGTTCCTTTTTTCAATATGCAGCTCGCATCTGCTATTCTCATCCATCCTTCTGGTTCGGTCTATAATATGAAGGAGTATTTAAATACGTTTCGGAAGGTGTATGGTGACAAAAAGGGTAAACAGTATAGGATTTGGGTGGATGATGTATTGGCTACAGAGTTAGCTCCAGGTATATGGCTTGTGAAGTTTGACAAGTGGGAGTTATGTGGTATGTATGAGTTTTGTTGTTTATGCTCTTCTCACCCCTTTGTCTCTCTGAAAATAAACAATTGTTTAATCTTGTTTTTTATGAATAATTATGGTAGTACATCTGCAATGTCGAAAAATTTTGCATTGCATATTTTTGCCTTTTTACTTACTGCTAACTTGCCAACATTGCAGGTGAAGAGCGGAAGGGTTGTGCCTTCACCTCAATACTAAGCAATAAGGTATGTTTTAATACTTCAACTATCATATTTTTGGCTTAAATATGTTTTTAGTTGTTTAACTTTTAGTAAAAATTAGAATTAGTCTCTCTTTGAAACTTTGGTTTAATTTAGTTCTTCAATTTTAAAAATACATGGATTTAGTCGTTTTAACAAAATTTTATTAAATTTATTTGATGTTTCATACATGTTTCATGATATCATTTGAATTGTTTACACAATTCGACACATATTCGTTTTATTTTAGCTGAGAAACGTGTTTGAAATATCAAATAAACTTAATAAAATTTGGTTAAAATGATGAAATCCACGCATTTCTCTAAAAATGTGGATACTAAATTGGTCCAAAGTTTCAAATAGAGAACTAATTCCAATTTTCATCGAAAAGCTAAGGACAAAAAACATATTTAATATGATATTTTTTATGTGATGTCTTTAATCTTTTCTTTACTGAAAAGAAAGAAATTCGAATTTCAGGATTCGGATTGGTTCAATTTGGTGCACGCGCACCAGACCTGGTTGGAAGACTCAGCCCAAGGTGAATGGTTTATTTAGATGGTTCCTATAGCTTATCTAAGTTCCCTTGTTGTGATACCTTCTGCAATAAATGTATTGTGATCAATCCAAGGACAAAACTAATTTTTACATCGCATATTTTAAAAGTTAAAAGACCTTTCATCATTTGAAGATGTCTTATATCACATGTATTTGAAATTTACTGTATAACTCTGATCATTCTAACATCTCGGCCTGACTAAGATCATTTCATCCTTTCTTCGGACTGGGATTCATCATTTCGATCCAATTGAGTTAGGAAAAAATGTAGGCTTTTGTAAAATTTTAAATTCTAACCATTGTTAAACATTTTTGTAATTATTATGAGAAGCTTTCGCTCATCTAAACTCATTGGTATTATTATGTGATTATTATATTACGTATTACATTAGAATGTATTTTTTAATACGAAATAAACTTTTATGATCTTATAAGTTGAGTTTACAAAGCTCTTACAAATTTATATAATCTATTAAGTTTTATAATTTTAATTATACATTTGATGGATATGACACCTAAGATATGAATAACCAAAAATAAAATAAAATTATCCAATTTGGAAGGGATTGGACCCTTCTATACCCTAATGTTGTGTTAAGCAAATTATTCAAATACAATTGATATATATTTAGAAACTATAAGATGGACGATGTCAACTAAGTTTGAAAAAGTAACAAAAGCTATCAATAACACAAAATAATGTATTTGGAATAAGATAACCAAACGAAATAGAAGATAAAACACACGAATGAAAGTGTGTCTATAAAGGAAAAAAAATATGTTTTGGTTTAGAAGTTTGACAACATAGTTAAAACTTGATTACTATTTAATTTATGTATTTTCAAAATTATTAATTTTTATCTCTATTTCTAAACGACTTAATTACTATTTAGTTTATGTATTTTCAAAATGATTAATTTTTATCAGGAGGGATTAACTATATTCGAGGATATTTAAAGAATGAGTTGTCTATATAAAAAAAATAAAATTATTGATACCTTTTTAATATAAAACTTTAAAATGTGATGTTTATGAGTTTTTTTTTTCTTACATACCAATTAATTATCGCATTTCTACTGATATAAAACTTATTTTGAATGAAGAGTTTCCAATACCAGTTATAATCGTTGTGATGCAGTATGGTTAAACAATAAATTTTCAATATTGGGGATAATAAATAAAAGTAGAAGCATTATAAAAGAAAGGAAAAGAATTGTGGGCTTCAAAATCTAATTCTAAAATGATGAGACATGAGGAAGAAAATCCCTGAGGTATATTTATTATATAAAGCATATGAATGATAAAGTTTTGACTATACATGGATTAAAAACACCTCTCAATGATGAGTTATCTCATACAAAAATCACATCAGAAATGTTGGATGCAACAAATAAGACCCTCTTTAAATATATACTCTAAATGTTTTTAACACACTATTTTGAAATACATTTTTGTGTTCCAAAAAGCCTATTTTAAGATGAATAAAAGATTCTCAAAAAGAAATATAAAGATAAGAGTTAAGAAAAAAGAAAACATACATATAATTGAAGATTAATAGTATGTAAACACTAAGAAAAAATATTATATAAGGAGATAAGTGTTATAAATAAAAATAAATTAGAGGGCCCAACCGGGTTCGAACCGGTGACCTCTTGATCTGCAGTCAAATGCTCTACCACTGAGCTATGGACCCCGTTTAATAAACAAATTCCTACGTGCATATTTATACATAATTATCTGTGGTTTCTCCTCGAAATGCACATTATAATTTCTTTAAGTCTCTGTTTTTTTATCAAATGTAGTTTTGATATATCAATTTTAGAATCAATGAATAAGTTCTTTATAATTGCGTGAACTTCATATTTGGTGATAAAATTTATTGTCATAATATTGGAAAAAAATAACTTTAAATGTTTCTATTTAAAGACTTTGGAACGAAAACCAAAATCAGTTTTGTCTAAAAATAAGAACTAAAATCATAAATTTCCCTAAATTTAATTATCCGTATAATTTTTCTAAGCAGTTCATAACCTTGGTTTTTTACGTACAATTCCCTAATTGCATTAGTGTAGTTTACGAGTGAAATTTATCTATCATTAACTTAATTGTGAAAAAAAGTACGTTTTTTGTATGTTAGTGCATATAATATTGATTTATCATTAATCCAGAAATAAAATGGGAAAAAAAAATAATTCAAAATTTCTCCAGAGATAATTATAAAATTTTAAAAGGTATATTTACACAATTATATGTCTAATTAATCATTATTTTATTCATCTCGATTTAGTAGCTTCTTGATTATTTTCAATGTTATAACATTCTCAATTTCTTTTGAAGGTGATGCTTCTAGACACATGCATTCTCAAATAATCTCTTGCTATATTCTTAGTTCTTCTTGTTGATCTTAAAATTTTACTTTGTATTTGTCGAAATTAGATTATAATAATATATAAATTTAACTTTTAATAATATTAAATATTTTGTTTTCATTAATTTATTATTCAATATATTTATTAGATTTTTTAGTAGCATATTTTTTTTATTATATTTCAATTTAAAAGATGAAAAGAAAGAATAAATATTTAAACATAGCATATGATATATATAATACATTAACACACACATATACATACACATACACATAAAATTAGTACACATATACCAATACATATTTCTAGTTACCATGTTGCATCAATAAAATAAATATATCCTCTTAATACTATTAACTAAAACAATATCATGATATTGAAATCTTTAGTCATATTAAGAAAGACATATAATAGTTATCCATGTACTTGTGCAAAATTGTTGTACTAAATCACCTTTTAGACAAAAATTTAACTCAGTAAATATGGGGTGGAATCTTCATAAATCATTGAATAAGTATAACATAAATTAATATAGTTTAACATAATAATTCAGCATATTTATGACATCTCTAAATTATTTCAGAATTATATAAAATATATACAAAATTGATTATTTAATTTTATAGAGTATAAATGAATTTGGCTAATATGAGTGTGAAAATAAATATAAGATTTATTTTGGATAACCAATTTTTTACTAAGAGCAAGAGATATTATTATATCAATGATTCCTTTAATAAGAAGTTGGTTATTGATAATTTAAAAAATCATTTGATACTGTTTTCAATGGAAGAGTAATCAGAATACATATATCAAATTAGTCTTAAGTGTTTAAAGTAAATTTTTTCCTTTAAAAGAAGACGAAATTGTTTCTTGATATTAGTAAATGTACTTTTTAATAGGAATAACTACAGTCATAAATTGTATATGAGAATTAAACTTATTCAAAATTACAGTCGTTTAGTCAGTTAAAATATATTTTAAAAAATAAATCTATACCTTTATAATAACAATAAAAAAATTAATACAATTAAACAAACACTTATCAGAACATTATCAATATTTATCTCTTTTTAAAATACCTATTCTCTATCTTTACTCTTTTTCGAATACACGCATTTTTTTTTCTAATAACTAAAAACAGTCAATACAATTAAAAGATAATTATCATAACTATTATCAGTTGTTATATTCCTTTACAATTTTTTTCCAAACACAATATACATAATAGTAACAGCAAAATACAAATATTTATCAGAATTTAAAAGCAAAATTATAAAAATAGACGTAAAATATTAGTTTTAAAATGTATTTTTATTAACTGTTGTAGAATATACATCTATTGATATAGCAAATAGCTTATAGTTAAAACTTGACAAAAAATTTATAATATTTCCATAGTAATGCTCTTACTTTCTCTTCTTTATTTTCTTTTTAATAGTTTCTGATCCCGTTTCCAATCATATTATATTCTTTTTACTTTCTTTTTTATCCCTCTTATTATTATTATTATTATATATACTAGCATAACACGAAGTATCTGTGTGTACGTATTTTTTAATATACATGATATTATATTAGTAATAGATGATATTGTAATGTTATTAAGTTAATAAACAAAATAAAATTATATTTATAAAAAATAAAATAAAATGTATGAAAAAAAGATGAGAAAATAACAGTTGATGAATAAGAGAAAAAAAAAGAAATAAGTAAATAATTTTATAAAAATTTATAAAAATAACCGTTAATTTTTAAAAATTTATCAAATAATTATATCATAAAGAATAAAGTTGAAATTATAAAATGTGAACACTGATAAAATTTTCTTTATATATATTAACGAATACACAGGCGCTATCACGCTTGTGTATCCGCATTTTTTAATTTTTATAAGATTAATAATATTTACTTTTAAAATATATATAATACATTTTAAAATAATTATTAAATAAAATAACTGTTTAAAAAAGTTATTAAAATAACTTAAGAAAATAATTAAAAAAAATAATTATAAAGTAATTAATTTTTAAAATAATAATTAAGGATAAAATTAAAAAATGAAAAGTTGACAAAGAGAAGTTCCTTTTATATATCGTTATATATATAGTTATAGATATATTCTCCTTTTACCAACGTTTTTTTTTCTTCATATAGAGAATAAAAACACTATATGGATAAAGAAACATCGCTCCAAGAATTCAAGAGAGTGTGCATACACAAGTCTTCTTCACGTTCTTCGTTGCAAGATTTACCAGAAGAACTCATCCAGAATATTCTTCTTAGGGTTTCAATCAAAACCCTTCTGCAACTCAAGCTTCTCTGCAAATCATGGAACTCCATCATCTCCCACCCGCAATTCGCCAAACACCACCTTCTTGCCTCAACCACCCACCACCAATTTCTCTCTTCCGCAACCGCCGCCGCCGACACCAAAATCCACATTTTCTCCATCAACTCCTTCTTCCAGAAACCACCAACCCCTTTAGGATTCTGCACCATCACTGCCCACAACCTCATTCTAGGTTCCTGCAATGGCATAGTGTGTCTCTGTCACGTTCACCAGTGTCACATCACCTTGTTCAACCCTTCCACCGGATTCGCATCCCCACCATTGCCAACACATTTATCCCCCGGCGAGGTTTTCAGCACTTTCCATGGCTTTGGCTACGATCACGTGAATGACAAGTACAAGGTGTTACTAGTCACCAGAGTTTTCAGTGAAACTGTGACCAAAGTTTACACCTTTGGTGAAAATTGTCGCATTAGGGTTGTTGAGAATGCCCCATTAGATCCTCATCCAAGTGGGTTTCTGGGAAAATGCGTGAGTGGCACTCTGAACTGGATGGCACCAAAACTAGGTCAAAACGATAGCATTGATCAATGGGTCATTCTTTCGTTTGATTTGGCATCTGAGACATTCAGTGAAGTGATGCTGCCAGACAGAAACATTGACAACAACATTTGCAAGCCTATGATAAACGTGGTGCGTAGCTGTCTCTGTGTTTGTTTCTTTGAGCGCAAGAAAGGTTGTTGGGGTGTTTGGGTGATGAAAGAGTATGGTGTCCAAGATTCTTGGACCATGTTGATGATGGTTCCTCGCTTTGTTACAGATCATTGGCCATGCACTCGCAATGAGCTTTGTGCTTGCAGAGGGTGTCCACCACTTGATCCTCTGTGTGTTTCAGAAGATGGTGTTGCTCTCTTCAAAACCACATCTTCTAAGCTCCTTCTCTATCACTCAAAACATGGTACCTTTAATTGTTTTAGGTTTAGGGGTGACATCTGGAGTTACCATGAAAGTTTGGTTTCACCATCATCATAAAATGCCTTTCTTATTTTTTATTCAGGACAAATTTGTTCACAAATTATCAAAATGGGCAAGTTAGAAAATTTTCAGATCTTTTTTACCAACTGAAGTTGTGTGGAGTTCACACTATTTAGTCTATTTTGCAACAAATGACTGTTTATGCAAAGTTTCTAAAGGACATGCTTACTTGAAAGCTTTGTCAGGAAGACTTTCAATATTAAGATCATATTGCACTCGTCTGAATCGATTTTAACCATCGGCTCGGATACTACTTGCTGGAAAGACATAAATATCAATGAGACCTGAGCTCAATCACATAAGACATTGACACCACTCTCAACCCAAAACCTCCTTAAGACAATGGGTTTATGAATCTTTATCTTTATATAGTACTCTACTTTTTCATTTCTAACCAATGTAGGACTTAAACTCACACTTAGATTCTTAACAACATGCCATTACAACCCATTAATATGTCATAACAATTGCTATATGGATCTATCCAACATATTGTGCAAATTATAGAAGAGATTCATATTAACTCATTCAATTATAGTTAAGCTAATCATTTAAAAAGCATCCTATGCCCTTTCACTTTCTATATAGATAATCTAATAATTTCAACATGTATAAATGCTCTATATAGAAACAATCGATACATAATGGATCTTTAGTGCTTGTAATATAAAAAAGTGATAATATATATTATGTATGTTTCATTAATTTGTTTCTATTTTAATAACTCATGTTTAAAAGAGGGAAACACAACCTTCTATGATGAGACACATATCATAGTGAGAAAGCTAATTTGAAGTAACTTTACACATCATGTTACATTATTAGAATTATAAATAACAATATCAAGAAAAAATTACTCAAGGAACAAACATATATGTAACAAGCTATAAATATAAAAGATATAGCCATGAGAAGACAAAAAAAAAATGAAGAAATTACAATACTCTTTACAATCTTTATATAAAGTTTGTATTACTTTTTGTATCATTCTTATTAATAGTAGGAGTGTGATAATTGTTATTCTTCCCTCCTTGAAGTAACTCACTTATAAAGAAGCCTAATATATGTATCCCTATCCAAGGAAAACTCTTATTTGCTAAGAATGATGTTAACATATAAGTACAAGGAATGACAAACTTTCTTTAATTGTAAGTGAGAATAAAATTGAATTTGATTTACTTAAGTCTAACGATCACCTTATGTTAAGAATTTTTCTTGCAAGATTTCACCTTGTTTTTTTTTTTTATCAGCAAAGAATATTAATATATATATATATATATATATATATATATATATATATATATATATATATATATATATATACTTTAAGGGTGTCTCAATCCTTATACAGATCCTGATTTTACATTGACGTTCTTAGATAAACTAAAATAACCTAATAGATGTGTATAACAAAATGATTAAAAGCAAACAGAGGATCTTACATATTCAAAATGCAACTAAAAAGTACCACCTTAAGAATATCCCCTCATAGGTACTTGTTCAAGTTGGTAACCATTGGCAGTTATTGAATTCATTCCTTTTAATCCGGTGGTAGATTCAAATTCGTTCATGATCTATTTGAGAGTTTTCTCGTTAGTAAATAGATATGTGTATATGTTTTCAAGATGAATAGGTGAACTTAAAAGAATATTAAAAATGAAGAATACTAAAAGAGAAAAAAAGGGTGAGATAAAAAAAAGTGAAAATAAAGTAAAAGGGCAAAAGAGTTTGAATGCATAAGGAAATTAATGGAAATAGAAGAAGAAAAAAAATTAACAGAAATACCCTTATTTCTATAATTATTGTTCAATACATTTTACGTACAGATGTATTGAGATAGTCGTTAAGCCATTTACATTATCCCTTACCCCTTTCTTGTTAATTCATTATCTTACATTTTTACTTTCATGTATAAAACATTATCCCGTGATTAAGTTTCTAACTCTGGCTAGATTTAATTAATTCTCTTAGGTGATGGAATTTGTGATCAATGTTGTAACCAAAATTTAGTTTAAATATTAAAGAATCTTCATGTTTTCGATCGAATTAAAGTGGTCCTTAAATATGTCAGATCTAACTATCCAATTACACATTGATAGTACATAACCATATTTGATAGCTAAATTGGTCGGAGTATATTTAAGCAACAAAAACATTGGTGACTACATTTTTTTTGGTAGTTAATAATATTATCATAAGTTAGCATTTTGGCTTTTAAACATAGAAAGTAGATTAATAATTTGTCATCATTTAATAATTATTCAAATAAAACAAAAATTAATAATAATAGAATGAAAAAATTAATAATAATAAAATAAAGAAGATAATTTTTTTATATTACCTAATAAATGAAATATTTATATTATTGAACACTTCAATTGAAAGTGTTAATCATTCTTATATAAAAGAAGATATGCAATAAATAAAATATCAAAAAAGAAGTAAAAATATTCAAATTGAGAAATAAAAAATATTTAATTAACATACATTATTTGAACATAATTGCAATATTTCGGAGAAGTGCATGAATTTCATGACAAGTCAAATAATTAGAAGAAATAAAAAATATAAACTATATATTATGTATTTTAATAATTTAAAACAGGGATAAAAATATGACGAGATGAGTATTATGACTGATATGGAGACAAGGACGTACGGGACGAGGCAGATATGTATATCCTCATCTTATTCTCATACTTAATTGAAAAAGTTGGGTATTTTTCATACCCATACTCATTATCGATGTGAGGATTATCTGTCAAAAGAGGGACATGTTTAGACAATACCTACTCTGGTGAATTTATTTTTCATCTCTACTTATGCATATAAATAGTATAGTTATTTTGAGATGTTAAGTATTACATGTTAGAATTAATTGACGAATTAATTCTATTAGTGACTCATTTGAAATATTATGATGGGCCCAATTGTGATTTAATAAATATAGAGACTTATTGGTTATTATTATGGGAAGTGATAATAAAATAAAATAAAGATAAAGATAAAATAAAAACCAACTTGATGGACGTTGGTATAAAAAGGAATTGGGGTTCTGTCTCTGGCCATAAGGTTCTTTTCACTGTAACCCATCAAGTACGTAAGAGAAAGAAAGGCAAAGAGATAGATTGAGAAAAGGTGGTTGAAGAGCACACAAGATTATAAATTTGAAGAACGCATATTCACAAGATCTCTCATGGATCAAGGTTAGTGCTCTATTATGTTTTATCGAGTGAGAATCATAAATCTTAAAGATCCTTAATTAAGTTTTACATGTGGTATCAGAGCAAGATTGTAGGATTTATGATTCTCCTATTATGTGATGTTTCTCCCTTATTATGTTTTTCTCTAATGTTATA
>Ga0214542_1009700_pt1 | contig 14701 bp, 4 predicted proteins | sample CNSS1metaG_FD_160096 | JGI IMG/M metagenome (GOLD analysis project Ga0214542, IMG submission 160096) | Root nodule microbial communities from cowpea collected in UCLA plant growth center, Los Angeles, California, USA - CNSS1 | ecosystem: Host-associated > Plants > Roots > Nodule | place: USA...
TATCCCCACGTGAGAGTAACTTGATATGAACCTCCCCGCTCATATCATCACATGTCACACCATCCATGAACCTACCCGCTCATGGCACAGCATCTCCCGATCCAAGCAAAGCATCATTGTCAGTTATAAGCAACACACCAGAAAGCAAGGAGCAACAGCGTTTCCGCCTGGCTCGGCCCACACACCGCCAGGTGAAATTGTTCCAGACCGCCTGGCGGTATTCACCTCCCGCCAGGCGCCAGCGTCCTCCTAGACCCACTATTTTCTCGTCACCGCCTGGCGGAGCACACTGTGCCGCCAGGCGCCTGCTCAGTGCAGACTCCCTCACGCTAAGGCTATCGCCTAACGGCTATCAGTAGACCGCCAGGCGCCATACCAGAGCAACACCTTTCTGGTTTATGACACTCCAGTTAATCCGGTTTACCATTTAAATCCCTTCCGTAGATCGCATAAGAACCCCAATCTCAAACCTCGCATAGGCGAACCTACAAATATCATATGGAAACAAATACATGTACCTCACCCCGATCAATCCACTGATTTAAGTTCTCCTCAATTTTTGACAATAGCTTTAACATAATATCACAACCTCATCCATCCTATGAAATTGCTAGCATTTCAACTACCTTTTATTCTGCCTTCAAATATATCACAGCCTCTCCAAGGACTCAAAATTCCCACTAAATCCTTACTAATTGATTGTTAATCCCTTAGTTAATTGCTACTGCTTCCCACCTGTTCTTATCACATTCAATTTAATAACCCAATCACTTTAAGATTCCTATTATGATGATCACTTCATACCCAATTCCGCCACAATCCATCCACAGATCCTTTCTCTCCAAACAAACTCGCAAGCCTTCCCGACAGACCTGAACATGGCCGTCAGAATCTCAGAACACAACCCCTGGGCTCTCTATCGCCTGGCGGCTCTAGGCTCGCCGCCAGGCGGCACAACAGTGCCCACCAATTTACAGAATCCTCCACACTCGCGAATGGCTTCATACCTCTAACAAATTCATCCTTGTTGCCTAGTACATCAAATTGCAGTAATACCTCTATGATACTAGTCTTCCTATTCTCGATCAAACTCTAAATTTCTTCCTAGCTTTAATCTTCCACAATTTAACCACCCTCACATTCCCTCTCGTGCTTGAACATAAAATCACAACTTTTTATACCCAATGCTACCTAACTTGGTCATACTCCCAACCACAGGTTAGTTTCATATCAAACCATGCATCTAACACCATCCACACACAATAATTTTAGAACCCATAACAATCTCCACACAAACAGCATCAAAACACCCCCAGCAAAAACAAGCACAACAGCGTCGCATCGCCTAGCAGAGACCCATCACCGCCAGGCGATTCAACCAAAACAAGAACAATCACACACCACTGATGAGCCGCCTGGCGGTAGGGATTGAACCGCCAGGCGGTTTCTGGGAAAAACCCAGAAACTTCGATAAAACAATGCGTAAACTGACAGATTACATACAATTTCGATCACGAGACATGATATAATAGATATAACTAACGAAAACACACAAGGCAACTCCCCTTACCTGGATTCCTTGCTAAATTCGAGTAGGTGTGCTTATCCCTTCACCAAACCTCCCTAGCCCTTGCTTTCCACTCCAACCTTTGCGTTTTTCAGCCTCACTACCTTACTTTATCAGTCCCAATTCTCGGAAAAAGCCTATGCTTATGAGTACCACGAACCCTCAATGCTATTTCCTCTCTTTTAACCCTTGCTCTCACTATCTCTCTCCCTTAATTGCTCCTTTAGTGGCTTACACGAATTTTTAAATAAAAATGATACAAAGGTTAACCAATTTGCTTAATTAACCCTCTGTTTTCCAGCCCTTAGGTTACCCCTCCTTGGCTGCTAAGTTTCTAACCCTTCCACATTCATGCACAAGAAAAATTTGGCAAAAAGGAATTATTTAGTTCTCACCAAGGTTTGAACCCACACTCCTGCACATACCACACCAAGGCCAAACCATTCAACCAATCCTTATTTCATGCTAAATCCTACAATTTTAAGAGTTTATCATGATCCATACGAGTTCAATATATAAGCACACAAAAACACATAATTTAAATAACATCCAAGTGGCACACATAGGACTCGAACCCAAGTCCTCACAGACAATAAAGTACTCTCAACCACTTGAGCTAGTACTCTTCCACGTCATAGCTCCTCGCATTTATTGCTTTAAATGTTCTCGCTACCCGTCCTAATTAAATAATTAATTAAATAACTATTTAATTTTTCCCGGGTCTTACAAGCATTGCATAACCCCTAAGGTTCTTGGCTTGCTTTTGGTTCACATAATATATTGTGATGCTTGCCATGATCTCATTCCTGCTGAAACCTGAATGTGATATGCTAAAATATGTGTGTGCAGATTGTGCAATGGAGTGTAATGACATGGAAATAGGGAATGATCTCTGTTGTTCCAACAAAGAAGAGAAGTGCAAGAAACAGAAAAGTGAGCATGCTTCTCTCTTTCCATTTGGACTAGCTACATACAAAATGCAAGGTGATGTTTTAAACCTAGAAATGTAATACCACTATGTAAACCTAGAAAACAAGCTAAAACTAGTAAAAACAGGACATGAAATTTGCTAATCCTAAAAGTAGCCATTAAAAACCAACTAAACTAATTCCTACAAGTTTTAAACAACAAAAAGAGACTAGAATAAATAAAATTAATGAAAATTATGCAGATTTCAAAAATTAACCTATGCACTAAAATTTGTCTAACTCTAGAATCCTAATATGAACAAGCTATTAAAACAACTAAATCTACTTCTTTGTGCCATAAAATTAAAGTATTTACTTAACAAATCCAAAATAGTAAAAAAATGGAAAACTCAATTTCTAAAAGATGCACTTTAACTAAAAATCCTATTAATAAAATCTGTAGCAGACCACCAAAACAACATAAAATCAAAGATTACTAATGCTAAACATAAAAATCTTAATTTGACACTACTCATGCAAGTTTAAAACAATTAAAGGAAGTTAAAATCCATGATGAAAGCTAAAAATATCAAAGAAATATAAAACTTGCATATGAAAATCAAACTTTATTAAAAAATAAATAAAAATGAGAATCGTACATTAGTAAATTCTAAACTATCTCTACTCTTAATTCTACTCCAATGGTTTATAAAATATTATATCCATATCTACGCAAGTCTAAATCAATTCATGAACGCTCAAGAGAAAATTAAATTCACAAAATAACACCTTACTAAAATTTCTACTACTTAAACCTATGAAAGCTTAGTATAACAAACAGATTAAAGCCAAAACTGAAAATAGAGAATTAAAATCCTAATCAACTATTTCTACATGCGAAGAGTAAGAATACAACTACTAAGTAAAGCTAAATTCTAGAACACTACCTATGATTATCAAACTAATAGGACAAATAATAAGGTAAAGCTGAAAAATAAAAACTAAGTAGGTAAAGAAAGAAAGTAGAACCAACGTGGCTTTATTTATTTATAATAAGTGCCTGAAAAATAAGAAACCAAATAGAACTAAAAATCAGAATTAAAAACTAAAACTAGTTAGTAATATCTTAGTGTAAAACTGGCCAGCAAAAGAAAACTCAAGTTAGATAATATGTGAAATAGAAGGCCTCAAAATATTAGAAACAATGCAAGTTGTGAAAGAAAAGATAATGAGTTTGAATGCTACACGCAAGCACTACAACAAAAATCACTTTAGACAACGGCATAAAATTATGATATAAATTATAAAAACCGTGGTCTAAAGATTAGACCACAATTTTTTAGGCGTGGTATAGGTGAGTGTAGCTATAGGTAATAGACAACGGTTTTTAGTATGATAATATTTTTAAAACCGTTGCTTAAAATTCTCACAATAGACAACAGTTTTACATGTTGATTTTATACCTTACATATGTTTTTAGACCACATTTTTATTAGTTTTGCCCACATAATTTAAAGCAACAATTATATAATCGTGGACTTTCATGATATTTATACATAATTTATAAAAATGTTGTTTATTATATGTTTAGACTACATTTATTTAGCCGTTGTCTATTTTAGTGTGGTCTAAACTATAAATTGTTGTAGTGAAGGCAAGACAAAAAGCAAGGGCTGAAGAAAAGGTACTCTCTTATAATTTAATGTAATCTCTTATAGAATATATAATAAGATTGAAAGACAAATATTTTTATGGTTTTGCTAGATGAGAAAGAGATAGCAAAGCTAGATATCATTTAGAATCACGATTTAATCCAACAAATATGATTTTAGGTAACTGATTATATAATTAGACAACTATTTCGAATGTTGACAACATATATAATTGGACAAAAAATCAGTTGTTTCTCTTTATTATTTTCCTAATCACAACTGTGCTGGCATTTCATTTTTCTTTCTACCATATGTTTATTTACACATTGCTTGCACATGCTTTGATGCAGATCCAATGGAAAGAAAGCAGGTTGTGTCTAGCAAGAAAAATTCTAAGCTCATCCAAAAAGAGGAAAGAAAGCAGGTTGTGCTGAATGGTTGTGTGCAGTGTATTTATTTTTCAACCTAAATTAAAGGAGTAAACTAAAATTCTTAAAGACTTTGTATTTTTTGTGCCTCTAATACTTGTCTTCATTTTCATTTGTATTAAAATTCTTGTGTTATGATTGAGGTGCAAAAAGAGAAGTACTCATCTACATGCATTGGATGTTTCATTTTATGAACCCCTTTCTTTTTGGTTTATCAGCCTCGATTTCTTCAGTTTTGAGATCCCTTCTTTCAATTATATTTTTGTCTTCCATCGTAATGAAATCTTTGTTTACAAAATAGAAGTTATCTTGTATGTTTAATTGTTTATGATTTATATTTTATTCTTTTTATAACTTTTCTTCATTTAGAAAAGTCAGAGTGTTGCTGAAGTTGTTTTTTTTGTATCTTCTATGCTAGGAAGCTAGAAAATTGGAGCAACTTTTCAATGCACAGATACATGTTTGAGAGAAACGAGAATCTTTATGCGGCTTTCCAATATTTTGATAAAGGCGGAAACATGTAAGTCCATCTATTATGAATTTGAATTTGTTCTTCAATTTGTCACATTATGGAAGTAATATTTTTCCTTAGTATGCATTCTCAGACTTAGTTCTTTGGTTTTTGAAGTCCTTGTTTTCCATATTAATCTTTGGATTATTGGATTCAGTTTTTAGACATGAAGAAGATCATATACAATAAATCCTATTTCTTCCTAAACCAAATAGCACATTCATTACCAATCATTTCATTAATTAATGAATGAATGTCTCTATTTAGAATTTGAAGATGACACATGTACCCTGGTTTCTTCGTTTGATTCCATCATAGGTATATCACAAGAGATGAACTGGAAACAACCATGAAGGAGAATGGTATGGGTGACAAGGCCACAATCAGGGAAATTATATCTAAAGTTGACACTGATAAGTAAGCCTATACTTTGACACACATTACATTTGTTTGACAACACCGTTTAAAGGTAAACTAATCATAAAAAGAGTGAACTTTATTTGTACCTATACAAAAAAATTTGCATATGAAAGTATTATTACTCATTATGTATTCTAGTTCCATAGCTAACATTGAATTTTGTGGTTTCGCAGGATGGTAGAATCAACCATGACAAATTTTGTACAATGATGAGGAGTGGAACCCAAAAAGGAAAGTTATTGTAAAGGTTTCCAAAAGTTATCATTTAGATTTGTGTTGAGCTACATCTAGACTTGTTTGTCAACTCTTATATCTTTTTTTGGTTTAGATACATTGTTATTGTAATCCTTTCTCTTGTAATCATTTTTCATATAGAGGGATTAAAATGAAATAGTGACATGTCTAGTGCCTTCCTCCTTGCTTGTTATGATAACAATAATAAAGAATTTCAAAGTATTTGTCATATTGGTTAGTATTTTAATCGTTTAAGTTGTTTTTGTAAATTGAGGTGTTTCACAGTTAGATTTTATCATTTTAAACTAGTTAGGATAGTCTCTTCACGGTTTTTTAGGTAAGTTTAGTGTAATTGCAAATTCTTAACCATTATAGTAGAGCTTTTGAGGTTTAAGTAGTCAATTTTAGAAGTCTTGGTAGGAGTTTATTTTTGAGTAATTTTTTTTGTCATTTTTAGTCCATTAGAACTTGTGTAGACAATTTATAGTTTAAAAAATATTTTAAAGATTGTTTTTGTGATTTTTAATTGCTAAAACATTAAATATTTTGGGGCAGTTTTTAATCGTAAAAAAAAATATTTTGTGGCGCTTTTTAACAATTAAAAATAAAATCTTTTGTAGTGGTTTTTAACAAGAAAAATTATATATTTTGTAATGGTTTTAATTGTAAAAAATAATATATTTTGTGGCGGTTTTTATATGATGTATTTTGTGGTGGTTTTTTACTGTCAAAATATGATGTATTTTGTAGCGGCTTTTAACCGTCAAAATATAATGTATTTTGTGACGATTTTAACCATCAAAATATGATATAATAAAATAAACGTAAATTTTGTAGCGGTTTTTAACCGTCAGTAATTTTGTTTTCTTTTCTGACAGTAATACCAGCGGTTAAAATTTTTCTATCAAAAACTGTTTTTGACATATGTAATTTTGACGGTTTTTTAAATCGTCAGAAATTTCATTTGTGGCGGTTTTTAACCGCACAATTTGTAATTTTAACCCCTACAAATGTATACTATTTTTGTAGTGTTTCTTGGGTGTTTGCACTCTCTTGGTGTTTACTATCCCTCTCCTTTGGTATGTGATTTGGATAGGCACTTTGAGAATCCTTTAGCTTGAAGCTTCTAGTAGATTTTTCACCCTCCAAGATGCTACCACCAAGTTTGGTAAACCTTAGTAAAAACCTACTACACCACAATCCACACCACACCCAAAAGTAGCCAAGGATAAAGCAACAAAAAGGTTACAAACACAATGGAAACTAAACCAAATAGAGTTGAATGGTACAAGATGGAAAGAATAGCCAAGAATGATAAGCATCAAAATTAAAAGTATTCAACAAAGGCCAACACATCAAATAGAACCTATGAATTGCACTAGAATGAGAATAACAAATTTAAAATAGCAACAAATTGAAATCACAACTATCGAACTTGTTTAATCCTTCACTTTGAACCCAAGATAAGGGAATCGAATTAGGACTAAAACAGCTCCAAAATGCACTTAAGTTTGATTTATCACTCATTGCTAGTATAGAAAACGCAGAACATAGCCTCTAATTCACGGATTTTTCATTTTATTTTCTTCAACATTTTTCATTTATTTTTATTTATCTTTTTCGTCTAGATGTTAGCTAAAAGAGGCAAAAATCAGAACTCATTTTAGACTAGCCAATAGTTTATGATAAATCAAACAAAGAAATGTGCAATAGTGAAACATTGAATTTCAGTGATTCTTTTTTTGAAAACTTTTTCTATCTCTTAGCTTTCAGAGTCAAAAATAAAAACTAAAATTGATGCATCCAATTGCTCAAAGAAATTCAAACACAGAGAGTAGTTGTGTAGTGAAATGAGAAATTCAGAGAGCTCAACACAGGTTGCGTTCGGGAAGCGAAATGTTTTTGTGTATGGAAGTAGTATGAACTTGATTAAGAACTAAAGTCAAGCATGATACCTTATGGAACATGTAAGAGACTTCAAGGATGATCCATACGGTGAAAAGTGGCATTGCATTGGCTTCAAGACATATTGCTTTTCAATAAGTGAATTGTCAGCACTTTTGCTTGTATGCCAATATCCAAAGTGTTTCAATCAATTAAAATGGTAAAAACACATGGAAAGATGACAATTAACAAAATACATGACTTACACATGTATAGATACTCTAACAAAAATTGAAACCAAACAAACAAGATTTCACCGATTAAAATGAAGCATAACTCAATTTGAAATGAAGAAAGCTGCAGATTTGAAAACCAATGGAAATCCTATGATATGCACTGATTGATTCAAGTAGAAGATGGATTTGAATCACTAACCAAGTGCATAACAAAAAAACGATGGAAAACAACAAGACAATCAAAACAAATGATGAACATGACAGAAATTGAAGCATGGATCGAACGCTTACCTCAAACCGCAATGGAGATGGCTTGAAATGGCTTTAGATACCACATAATGAAGCTCCATGGTTGAATTTGATGGTTGATTGAAGCTTCCTTGCAGCAAAATGGATGAAGCACCGAAGGTTGGAGATGTAGTAGTAGTAGAAGTGGTTTGGTCAATGTTCCTAAGAGGTTAGGCCAACTCAGGGAGGAGGGCTAGAGGAGACATCTAGGAGAATGCTCTAGCAATTTGGACTCTCAAAAATACAAGTCATGGAGTGATCTCAACATGTATTTGCATTAACAATTCAAGAGTAACCTTACAAAGAGTGTGGAGTCTCTCATTTATAGTAGATAACATATCCTAAAATGAAAACTAAACACAAGAATAAATGAAATGCAAATGCAAGGTGACCATGTGAAGCACATGTTTCTAGATCTATATCTAAGATCCGCAAAAATTGGATCACATGCCATGTGGCATGTCACACTTTCCTCATTTAACACATGTGCTAAATGTGCAACTCATGGCTAAGGCTAGATGCAAACTTGGTCTAGACTTTTGTAATTGTGCTTGAATGGAACCAATTGCAAAAGCTAGATCAATTATGACTCAAAACTACTTCTATTAATTTTATAATTTATTTTTAAAACATGGCCTAAACAATGGGCCCAAAAATAATGTAGGTTTTTGTGTCTAGAGGAGATGAGCCCTAAGGAGACATATGGGTCTAAGGTAAAAACCCTAGCTTGAAGCACAAACATTTTATAAGCTTGTGGGCCCTTAGCTACAGTGGTCTCCAAGTTGCTCTCTTTTGTATGACATGTGCTTTTGACATGTGTCATGCTCCTAATGAAGTGAATTTTTCCTTCGTCTCCAAGTTAAATTATTAGGGTTTACAATTTAGAGTAACCCTTCTAGGTTTCCTCTATACACCCTTCTTAAGTTGGCCCAACCTCTCTTAAGAGCACACCAAACACCACCATAGCCTTTTCCCCTTTCTTGATAATAGAGCTTGGAGGAGGAACCATCATCTTATCACATCAAAACCACCATATGTGCACCATATTTCCACCATTATTACTTCCTCAAACCACTATCCATTTTGAAGTCTCCGCTTGGGGTGAGTCATATGACTTGGAGGAGCTTATCCCATCAAGGACCAAGGTACTTAGCTCTTGTAGTACCAATGCTCTTAATACCAAAAGATGGCTTCCTCCTCAAGCCAAAAAGATCCAAGCAAGAAGATGAGTACAAGATGATGTCATGCGTAAAAGCAATGGAGGAATGTGGAAGATAGATCTTGGTGTGGGTATGTATGTCACTACAAGAAATATCATATTTAGCGACAGATTAATACCGACGGATATATAACTGTCGGTAATTGCCATTTACCGACGGAATTACCGATGAACACCCATGATTAACATTACTGACGGATTAATCCGTCGGTAATGATTGTATGGAATTATGAACCCAGTTTCCGACGAATTCATCCGTCGGTAATGTCTATGTGAAATTAGCCCCGATGGAGTCGCGTACTTACCGACGGATTATATCCTTCGGTAAAGTGCGTGGTATTATGAAATCGCACCTCACCTTCTTTTTCCCCAAATTCAGAAACTTCCTCGTCGCCTCTCTCACAGAAATCACCACGCCACTACCGCTCTCACAGAAATCACCATTGCTTTGCCATTACCTCGCCGGTGTCATCGTCTCTCTGCTGCCACCGTGGGTTGGAGTTCCACCGTCGCCTCTCTCCCCCAAATTCACCACGCCAATTGCGCTGCCGCTGCTCACCGACGTCGCCATTGCGCTGTCGTCACCTAGCCACTGTCGTCGCCTCGCCGCTGCTGTCGCCTCTCCGCTGCCATCGTGGGTCTGAGTTCCACGTTCGAAGCTCGGCTGGGTTCCACGTCGGAGCGGCACTGTCTTCTCGTCGGCCACCGCGTTCGTCGACCGTGACCTTGGTTTTGGTGATGCCTCCATGAATAGATATCATGAATCTGATGATGGTATTTTAGTGTAGACACATTAACTTTTCACAATTATGGTTTGGAATAGATATCATGAATAGATAACCCAAACTTTTGCATTGTTTCATTAACCCATATCCTTTTTACATTACTGTCATGTAACCCAAATTTTTGCTTAAAATTTCCCAAATCTTGAGACTTCTTTTTTCTTTGGGTCAATTGAATATGAAAAGGTCAAATCATGGTCAAGATACCAAATTTTCAACCAATTTAGTGCATGTTTTGCCATTCTTTTTATAAGTTTTTTTGCCCTTTGTTCAATATTTCTGCATCAAAAAATGCCACACAAGTTAATCACTATAATTCAATGACAAAAAAGCATAAACAAAATTTTTTAAGTAGACTAGTTATGCATAAACTAAGTCATACAAGTTTGGGTCTCCACACATCAATTTTCGTGCACCATGTTATTACAGTCTTTTACATCAGTTTTCATCATTCATTTACTAATTAGAAGGTGTTTGTTCCATTGCTTCATATTTCCTTTGTTGATTTGGGATTTCTTAGCTCATTTTCACCATTTCTAGTTCATTTTTTTGGGTTTTTACAAGGCAAATTCGAATTAGCTTTTTAATTCTAAGTTCTCATCTGTTCTCAGCCTTTATTTTGGTAATTGGAAGTTGTCCAAGTAGTTCTATAAGAGATATGTGCACTAGTTTACTTAATTTCTAAATTTTTGGAGTTTTAGCATAGTTTAGTGGTAGTTTTAGGTCTTAGGTAGCTAGATTTTGAGTTGTAGTAAGTTTTAGCAGTTTGAGCTATTTTCTATTCATATTTTGCCATTAGAAACATGTTAGGATAGTTAGATTAGACTTCCACAGGTTAGCTTAGTACATGCATACACAAAAGGGTCAATTTTGTAGACTAGTCTTGGTTTTAGGTAGTGATTTTTGGTAAATCATTTAGGAGATAGTTTGTGACTTAGGATTAAGTTTTCTTACGTCATTTTAACCTTGTCTAGGTACTTTAGTGGTAGTTCTACCCATGCTTTAGCATAAACTTAGTTTTAGCCTACTTTTAGGGTGTTTTTAGAGGTTTTAGGTAGTGAAATTTTGAGTTTTAGGTAGGATTTCAGTTTTGAGTTGTTCCTTAGGATCGTTTAGTCATTTTAACTTTGTTGAGTAGGTGCTTGGTGCTATTTATACGAATTTTATTGTAATGCTTGTTTGATGCACATTTTTTATGTGGAATTGTTAAAGTTTGGGTCTCCACACATCAATTTTCGTACAGCATGTTATTCCAGTCTTTTACATCAGTTTTCATCATTCATTTACCAATTAGAAGGTGTTTGTTCCATTGCTTCATATTTCCTTTGCTGATTTGGGATGTCTTAGCTCATTTTGACCATTTTTAGTTCATTTTTTGGGTTTTTACTAGGCAAATTCGAATTAGTTTGTTAATTCTGAGTTCTCATATGTTCTCAACCTTTCTTTTGGTTATTGGAAGTTGTCCAAGTAGTTCTATAAGAGTTATATGCACTAGTTTACTTAATTTCTAAATTTTTGGAGTTTTAGCATAGTTTAGTGGTAGTTTTAGGTCTTAGGTAGCTAGATTTTGAGTTGTAGTAAGTTTTAGCAGTTTGAGTTGTTTTCTATTCATATTTTGCCATTAGAAACATGTTAGGATAGTTAGATTAGACTTCCATAGGTTAGCTTAGTACATGCATACACAAAAGGGTCAATTTTGTAGACTAGTCTTGGTTTTAGGTAGTGATTTTTGGTAAATCATTTAGGAGATAGTTTGTGACTTAGGATTAAGTTTTCTTACATCATTTTAACCCTGTTTAGGTACTTTAGTGGTAGTTCTACCCATGCTTTAGCATAAACTTAGTTTTAGCCTACTTTTAGGGTGTCTTTAGAGGTTTTAGGTAGTGAAATTTTGAGTTTTAGGTAGGATTTCAGTTTTGAGTTGTTCCTTAGGATCCTTTAGTCATTTTAACGTTGTTGAGTAGGTGCTTGGTCCTGTTTATACCAATTTCGCATCATAGATTTCAGATTAGAGGAAAAAGGCAAAAAGTCAACTTTTAAGCTTTTCAGCCAAGTTACAACATTTTTTTTTTTTGTTTTTGTTATTTTTTTTGTCCTTGGTTTACTTTTCCTGCATAAAAATAGGCCACACAATTTAGTCACACTAATTCAATTAAAAAATAATGAAGTTATTTGCAAATTGTATAACAGATTCAACTAACCATAACTTATGCTTGTTTATTTGGGTAGATGTTATGTTTGTTTTGATATATTCATTTTCATGAAGAATATTATTTATTTATGCACTATGATAGGGGAGGAAAGGGTGAAGGTGGATCTGGAGGTAAATCATAGTAGCAAGGAAGGATTTCCCTAAAAGGTTGCCTAGTACCTTTTGTGAGGTATAATTTATTTTCACCTGATGTGATTCTTGCTAAGTATTATCATGCTGCTGATTTAAGTAGTCAATGAACTATATTAATGTAGTCAATGAAAATGTAAAGTAAGTGTCTAACAATGTTTTAAATGGTAAAATGTTCCTTAAAATAAAGTCAATTACTCAAAAAAACAAAGAAATCAAAATTTGACTGTAAAACATAAAAATAGACTACTAAAGACAAGAACAAAAAGAATTTTAGCTAAATTGGTCTGCATAGTCATGGGACTTGCATTCCAATTAGGACATTGTATCTTGGTTAGTATTTGGATATCTTACTTAATGAGTGAGATATATCTCGACAATGTCATGATCTTAAGCAATACACGAGGACATATATGTCTCTACTTTATTTGAATTCTCCCCATTAGAATCTAATTTAAACCATTTATTGTGGTATAGAACATGGGTGAACCTCCTTTGAATCGTTCATGGATGTATGATCGTTGTTATAGTGGTAGAAGGGGATTGAAGGAGTCTTTTGTCTTAGGCATTGAAGAGTTTGTTCGAGTAGTAAGACAGTCTAGATATTTTGAACTTGAAGGTGGGATTAGATGCCCCTGCATTAAGTGTGACTGTACAAGGATTTTGACAGATGAGATTGTAAAAGTTTACCTTTATAAAAAAGGGCTCATACCAAATTATTGGATTTGGACATTACATGGTGAAGATATGCCAGTTGTTGATTTAAATGAAGGTGATAATTTTCTCCCTAGATAGGGTGTACATACTGCTGAAATGGAGCAATTGTGCGACATGGAAGAGATGGTCAATAACGCTTTATGTCAATTTCAATCAAACCAACAACCTAACGACACTAACTTAGAAGAGTGTCCTAATGAATCCACACAAAGGTTTTATAATTTGTTGGCGGAGGCAAATCAACCTTTATTTGAAGGGGCAAGAGACTCTAAATTGTCAGTATGTGTTAGACTTCTATCTTATAAGTCTAATTGGAATATTCCTAACCAATGCTTAGCGGCTTTCACCAAAACTTTTGTTAGATCTCATACCACCAAATATGAGCTTGCCAAAAAGTTTTTATGACGCTAAGAGGTTAGTATCAAAGTTGGGATTGGAGGCTAAGAAGATTGATTGTTGTGTGAGTGGTTGTATGCTCTTTTATGACAATGATAATGGAAAAAGAGATGCAGCATTGCTTGAATGTAAATTTTGTCACAAACCAAGATATCATCCACTTCATCAGGGATCAAGGCGCAAAAAACCAATTGCAGTTAAGTCAATGTTCTATTTGCCTATAATCCCAAGATTACAAAGAATGTTTGCTCCTATGCAAACCGCGCCACATATGACTTGGCATCATGAAAACCAAAGCCAAGGCATGTTACGCCACCCATCTAATGGTGAAGCCTGGAAGCACTTTGATCGTAAACATCCTACCTTTGCGTCTGATCCATGCAATGTGCGACTTGGTCTATGTTCAGATGGATTTAACCCTTACATTCAGGCTTCATCTTCACCATATTCTTGTTGGCCCGTGATTGCTACTCCATACAATCTTCCTCCTGAAATGTGCATGTCAAAGCCTTATATTTTTTTGAGTTGTCTTATACCAGGGCCATCCAATCCAAAGGCCTCTATTGATGTTTACTTGGAGCCTTTAATTGATGATTTGAAGAAGTTGTGGGTTGGTATCTTGACCTATGATGTTTCAAGGAAACAAAATTTTATGATAAGGGCATGTTTGATGTGGACTATTAATGACTTCCCTGCTTATGGGATGTTATCTGGTTGGGGCACACATGGTAGATTAGCTTGTCTGCATTGCATGGAGCACAATAAGTCATTCACGTTAAATTATGGTCGCAAAAGTTGTTAGTTTGACTCACATCGTAGGTTCTTACCTAATGACCATCCTTTTAGGAGAAATATTAAAGCCTTTCGAAAAGGGCAAGTTGAAACAGATGGGCCACCTCCTAGGTTAACACCATTACAAGTTTGGAGAAGAGTGAAACATTTTCCAAAAGTCACTGAAAACGGTGTAACACGGATAGATGGATGTGGAGAATGGCATAATTGGACAAAAAGAAGCATTTTTTGGGATCTTCCATATTGGAAAGATAATTTGTTAAGACATAATCTTGATGTAATGCACATAGAAAAAAATTTCTTTGAGAACATATTCAATACTGTTA
>Ga0214542_1009706_pt1 | contig 14688 bp, 4 predicted proteins | sample CNSS1metaG_FD_160096 | JGI IMG/M metagenome (GOLD analysis project Ga0214542, IMG submission 160096) | Root nodule microbial communities from cowpea collected in UCLA plant growth center, Los Angeles, California, USA - CNSS1 | ecosystem: Host-associated > Plants > Roots > Nodule | place: USA...
TATATATATTGATACTGCACTGCGCTAGAGTTATCTATGAAATATACACTTGTTAGATTTAGACCAAACAGACCATTGAATAAAGCTTCCATTAAAAAATTGTTAGAATCTTTCTTGATACTTCATTATAACTCCTACCATTTCAAGAACAACAATAGATTCGAGACAGAAAGCTAAAGAAACACCAGATCTCCTTGCTTAGTATATTAAACATGGCCTCACATATGTTATTTACAATCCCATCACCCAAAAAAAAATATTTATATTTTTTTCTCCATATATATATATATATATATATATATATATATACTTCACTTATTGAAGGGTATTCGCACATTATATTTTGAATAGAGTTTGCAGCATTTTTCTTCGTTATTTGATTTCGAATTCCTTATTCATGAAACCCTGAAAATGAATGTAAAAAATTCCATATACTTGCAGGAAAACGTGTCAAGAAATGGAGAATGCAAAAGCAACTGTTGGAAATGACAAGAAGATGAATAATGGTCTGATACATGATACTCTGGTAAAAATATTTTTATGCCTCAACGTTGTGGATGTTGCAGTTGCGTCCCTGGTTTGCAAATCCTGGAACAGTGCTTGTCGTGACCCAGCTCTCTGGAACAAGATTGATCTCTCCAAACTCGGTTCTTACTGCTTTAACACACCATTGAATAGAGTTGGAGCTTACAGACACTCAAGTTCGAAGATAACCCAATTCTTGAAATATGTTCTTGATCTGAGTAACGGAAGTACTACTTTCATTATATTCAACTTTTATGTTTACTTAACCAATGAACAGTTCATCATGGTCGCACAAAGGTAAAGTTGCCCTCAAAAAATACCATTTGGTACCGCATCATCTAATTTTTATAAGTTTAGGTTAGAGTTAAAGTTTATGTTTTAACATGATATAAAAAAATATAAATTTATCGTGTTATGTTATCAAAGATAAAAGTATCTGTTTTGAAGTTGGAAACCTATTTTGGTATTACATGGTTTGTATGCATGTTTTTGTTTTGTAGGACCCCAAACCTGAAGCGACTTGTTCTACCAGAGACGGGTGATTTCTCAAGAGATGGAGTGGATACCGCACTGAGCTTATGGAAAGGTCTTGAATCCATTACCGTTACCTCTGCTGTGTCGAGTTATTACATGATCCTAGCCATTGGAAAACACTGCAACAACATCACGGAGATGAAATTTTCTGCGGGCAACTTCGAAGAAAAGCATGCCGTGGCCATGGCTAAATACACCCCGAAGTTGAAGAAATTGAGCATTCGGAACCTAGCAACGAGTCTGAAGGCATTGTGGTGTGTGGTGAGTTTCTTGGGAGATTTGGAGAAGGTGAACATAAGCCACTGTTTGATCATGGACACAGCATATCCTGGCACAGTGTTTGTAGGTGTTAGCGATCTGAAGAAGCGTTTGCCCCCAACGGGTGTGGAAAAGTTGGTGTACTGTGAAAAAGGAAGGTGCTTGAGGTGCGTGAATGGTAGAGACACTACTCGAAGCAGACAACCAGATGGACCCTATGAGGATATATGGGGAGAGGATGAGATAGCTTCTCTTGCACATTTGCCTCAACCTTCTGAGGCTCAAATTGCTGCCAGACATGTAAGAGCGATACCGATCGTCAGACTTTTCTGCAGCTCAACGCGTAATCAGCATCGTTGATTATCTAGGTTACTAGTGAAAAAAAGAAGAAGACATTTTCTATATTTAAGTGTTTTTGGATTGCATGTGTGAACTTGTTTCTGTGTTTTGGATTTTGCATGTTTCAACAACTTATTATGACATAATTCTAATAATCGTGGGATTTGACTAGAGTACTTGTTGAGATTTTGATTTATTCCGTTCGTATGATGATCTTAAATTGATTTGTATTTTTATATCATTATTTTTATATTTCCATAAAATGTTATGGTACTATAAATTTTCATATTACATGAGATCTATTTTGTAAATTTGTTAAAAAAATTTGCAAGAAATTTTTTTTTTCTGCCATTCTTTATGAGAATCTTAATTGATAGGTAATTCTTTTGTGGGTAATTATTTCCTACAATATTATAAAATTTGCAAGTATTTTTTACAAAATTTGTTACGAAAAGTGTTTTATATAAAATATTTTGCAAAAAAATTGGTAGTAATTTCTTGCAAATTTTTTTTTACAACAAAATTTGTAAGTATTTCGTACGAAAAAAATTTCAAAACAAAATTGACAGAAAATATAAATTTTTTTAGTAGTGTTATAAAAAGGAATATGATTTTGGTACTTAACTATATATCTAGAGTTCATGAAATAAAATTACATCAAGCGTTAAAATTTTGTGGATGTCTAAACTCGTGTTTTAAACATGTTTTAAATATTGAACACATAAAGATTAACTTTTAGGGATTAATTGAAATTATGTGATTCTTGAATTAAAGATTCTAAGTTTTTTTTTTTAATTTGAAATATTCTGTACAATCTAAGTTGATTTTCAAAAATATATATTTATTGGATTTAATTCTTATATTTCTTGTACAAATTAACTTTACTTTAAGAATCTAGAGATGGAAAACATAGAACAAATATTGAAAACATAAAAGGGGTAAAAATCGAAAAGGGGTGGAAAGTCAAAGGTCAATTCACATATTTAAGAAATGAATTGTTTTTATCATAGTTCTCAAAAAATTCAAATATAAATTTGGACAAGTAGCTTATTCAAATAATCAATGAAACTAGTTATATGAAAGAAATCGATGTGCCAATTAAACTACTTACATTAATCAAATCAAAGTATCAATCTGGTTATAACAAAGAACAACTTGCTAAAAACGAAAATTTAGGTAAACAATAAATTATTTCTTTGTGCGGGAGTGAGGAAGAGAATGCAAACTACCTATTTTTTAGTTGTAAGATATCAAGTGAGGTGTGGAACATGTGTTAAAAATAGGCAAGCATAAGCTCGGAAATTTATAACCAACCAAAATGGAACTACCAACAATTTAGTCTATTAGAAGTAAGTAAGAAGACTTAGAAGTGTATGCAGATAGCTATAATTTAAAACATACTGAAGAATAGTAATAGGATGTTCTTTAACGATAAAAGGATATGTAGATGCTCAAGAGATTTTTAGTATGGCACAACTAAAATTTTGAACATGGTTATGAAAGAGATTTTCAAAGTCATCATTTACATATTTGGATTGGTATATCTGTCTCGTTAAGGTTTCTATCTATCTAAAAGATTTTTCAAGGACATGTATGGAAGGAGGGTGCCTAGCTGGTCAAAGTCTATCACAATGAAAATTTAAGAGCAAACTATCACTATTAAAAATTATCATATTACATAAAATTTTTCTTGCAAATTTGTTAAAAAAAATTGCAACCTGTTTTTTACCATTTTTTCTAAAAATTTTAGTTGACAGATAATTTCTTCGTGGGTAATCATTTTCTACAAAATTATAAAATTTGTAATTTTTCTACAAAATTTGTTGCGAAAAGTGTTTTATAATAAATATTTTACAAGAAAATTGGTAACAATTTCTTACAAATTTTTTTCATAACAAAATTTGTAAGTATTTCTTACAAAAAAATTTCAAAACAAAATTGACAGGAAATATAAATTTTTTTAGTAATACATACAATCCACACAACAACTTTGATAAGAATTGCACAAGGAATAAAAGAAGGAGCTTAATCAAGGAGCAAGCCAATGTTACTCTTAGTGTATTTTGAACCTATAAGTTTGATTATGTAAGAATGTAGGATAGATATTTGTAGGCTAAGAGAAAGGGAAACATTCGTTAGGAGTTGACCAATTATCTACTTTGCTTTATTTAGGTCGAAGCATTTCAAGTCCTTCCTTTGTATTAATTCTTTTATAGGACAACAAGAATTCAATTTAATTTGTATCTAGTTATCAAATAAAAAAATTCAATATTCCTAATTTGATTTCTAAAATTAAATACCTTAATTATAATCATTGAGTACAAATAGAAAATGAAAGAAAATGAGATAAAGGGACACTATCTAAAATTAAAAATTAAATAAATAACTTTGTCTGCACATTTAGAGAACATTTAGATTATTTATATGTATGTTTTGAAATATAAGTCTAAATATGAACTATAATTACGTTCATAAGCCTAGTTAGAATATTTTAAACAAATACAAAGAAAATTGAATCCGATACATTTTTTACAAAAGTTTGACGAACATGATTTAATTAGTAGCATAAAACTTTAAATCCAACAAACTATATATTCATTTTGAAGTCTTAAAAAATTATAATCTAATGCAACGAAAATCGATAAAAAATAATATTTTAAAAAATTATGATAAAAAACGGTAAAACAAAGTCAAATTAGCTGAAAGTACGAAATTAAGACAAATATGTATATTAAACCCATTTTTTATTTTATTATTATTATAAAAAAGTAAATTAAAAATTAAAAATAAAACATTTGAAAATTACTTCCAACGATAAATTTATTAATGTGTATAAAATATTTATCATCGTTAACCTCACGAGAGTACTACAACTTTTTTATTTCTTAAAGTTGAAATCATACGATGTTAGTATTTTTTTTTTTTTTTAATTCATTCTCTTAATAGAAAATGTAATAAATTATTATTTTTTATAGGTTAAAATACTCCCTTGGTCCATGTTTTTGTTGAAAAATCTTAAATAGGTCATAAGATTTTTTTTAGTCTCAATTAGGTCCATATTTTTGAAAATGTGTAACAATTAGACTCATTCTGTTAGTATGGTGTTAACGGTGTTAAGGATATGCCACGTGTCATCTTCTCATTTTTTTGAATTTTTGAATTTTTTTTTAAATTATTCATGCCACGTGTCACATCAATATTGTGCCACGTGTCAAGTCAGTAAGGTGACATGTGTCAAGTCATTATTTGAATATCAATTTGGTCCATATATTTATTATTTTAATTATATTTCAGTCCTTTTTTTTTTAATTTTCAATTTCATCCTCTCCAAATTGAGATCAAATTTAACTTTTATATAAATTTTATAATGATATTTTTATTAATCATTTTAACAATATTAGGTTTATTTTATATTTTGTTTTAAAATTTTAAAATATTTATTTTAACTTGTTACAAAATTGTTTTAAATAATTTATATACAAATGTTAGAGTTGGTTTAAAATTAACAATTTTATAAATTTAAATATAAAATTTTAAAACAATTTTGTAAAAAGTTAAAATAAATATATTTAAAAAATTTTAAAAAATGGACTAATAAAAATAACAGATATATGGACCAAATTGATATTCAGACAATGATTTGACACGTGTCACCTTACTGACTTGACACGTGGCACAATATTGATGTGACACGTGGCAGTGGCATGAATAATTTTAAAAAAAAAATTAAAAAAAATTAAAAAATTTATAAAAAATTCAAAAAAATGTGGAGTTGACACGTGGCACATCTTTAACACCGTTAACTCTATACTAACAGAATGGGCCTAATTGTTACACATTTTAAAAAATATGGACCTAATTGAGACTAAAAAAAATCTTATAACCTATTTGAGATTTTTCAATAAAAACATGGACCAATGAGTATTTTAACCTTTTTTATATGCAGGTCGATTAAGTATAGTTCAAGTTTATAGTTTTAAAAGTAATATGTTTTTTTCTTATTAAACTATGATGTGCATGAAGCTCATTAAGAACGCAATATGAATATTATATTTGAAGGTCTTTTTCAAGTCAAATTCGTAAAAAAGGTCCGTTGAATTTTTTTTTATAAAATAAGAACAAGTCGTTAGGGTGAAGGACGACATTACAAGTGAAGTCGTCCTCCACCCTGCCAGTTTCTTTTATTTTTTTCAAAAAGTAAAGTCGTCATCTATAAATCCGGTTTCAATTAATTTAAAAAAAGTGAAGTTGTTCTAGTAAATGACGACTTCACTTTTATTTTTATTTTTTTTATGTTGCAATTATAATTCGTTTTTATAAGATCTACATTTAGTCCTAGTTGCTTCTAAACTTCCACTGGAGGTGCTTCACATGAATCATCAAGTACCCATCAATCCTTATCTCTATCTCTGGCTGAACTCCACTCAGAGACTCCCCATTATTATTTTCCTTGTTCTTGCATTCAATTGAAATCTTGTGCCACCTACCCTTCTCATTAAACTTGGCTCTTTGGAGAACTTTTTCTTTCCAAAAATATGCTCTTTCTTCGAAACCAAAATAAAAATGAAAATGAAGAGGACGATTTCATTTTATAAATTAATAAATCGATTTTTTTTTTTAAAAAAAGAAACCGGTAGGGTGACGACTTAGACCTATTTTAAAAAACTTCAAATAAAAAAAAAAAATAAAAACCGCCAGAATACAATGGTATAATTCTCAATTGCAGACCCGATTCCTGTTCCAAATGCAAAAGGATATATTACATAATCTCAGATATAAATCAATTAAGGTTTAGGAATGAAAGGAGAAAAAATAATTAAGTTTAGTCTTCAAGAGTTACGAAACAAAAGTTAGAAAATAATAATATATAATCTATAATAATTAAATCACTATAAGAAAAAAAAAAGTACTTAACGTCGGTTAAAAGTTGATGCTAAATATTTATCTGTGTCGAATTTGTGTCGCATACGATTCCAAACTTATCCAAAATTATGGACGACAATTTATTGGTTTTGATATTTTGAAAGTCAAACTTTTTAAAATTTAAATTATTTTTTAACTAAAAAAGTTTAGTGTGTGGTCAAATTGACTCTAATGATTTTAATTTTTTATATAAAATTATTTAATGTTAATACGTTAAACATAAAATTAAATATAATATTACAAAAATTTATTAAGACTTTTTTTTTTCTTATCTCTTGAGGTAGTTAACTTATCTTTTCATTCTCATTCGGGGAATGTTTGACCAAGGACTCTCTATATGTGCAAAGTACTTATTTTATTAACATTTTAGAGAATATCATTGAAAACATGTAAACCAATAATGTTTTGGAAAAGACTTCTTGCAATGTTAATTAAAAGACAAAATGTTCTCTTAAGAGACATTTCCTACTTTATTCAAAATACATTTTTAAATTAAAAAACGTATTTCAAATTTCACGGAATAATATTTTTATATTATATAATTTGAAATATATTTTTAAATTCTAAATCTTATACTATCCAAATAAGTTTTGCATTATATAATTTGAAAGGTTCCCACTCAAACATTTTAAATTCTTAATACACTTATGGTAGAGAAGAAATTGCAATGTCACATTTATAGTTAGTGTGGACCTCTTACAATTATAATTGTTACATTTGAAACTTGATTTTAATCAACCATTAGTGTTACAGTTAGGGCTTATCGAGTTTTAATGAATCATGATTATTTTACTTTGGTCCTGAGAGAATGTTTACCAATTATTAATATTATATTTGGATCATATTGAACCTTGTCCTAATCAGTAATTAGTGACCTTGCAAAGAAACTTTAATAGAATTGAAGTTTGAGATGAAAATAGAATCATACCAACACAAAGCCAATTATAATGTAATTTTGAACAACTTTATTATGGGAAAAGGGAAGATAATGTGACTTCAGATGCTAGTAATTTCCTGAATCCTTCATCCACTTATCTCACACGCCTTAATTCTTGTCAGTAGCATATCTGCAACCACAAATTATTACAAAATGAATAAATTGGAACAACAATTAATTAACCATTTTTGTTAAAATAAGTGATAATTTTTTACCTCAGGATTAAAGGTGAGTGCCACTTTAAGCTCCCCACAGTAGTTTTGGTTCTTCACAACATTGTAAGAAGTTTCTGGAATGCTCCCCACATTCAACACGCCTTCCAGATTAATTCTGCATACATATGTGTGTGAGTGCACTTAGTTCAGAAAACGAATGAAATCACACAGTCAGGAACAACTAAAAAGAAGGGTACGTAGATTTGAGAAATGAACTATGTTTGTTATGCAGTGAGAGTGAAAGTGGGGATACAACAAGTCATCTATTATTTGAATATAACGATTAAAGTATGATAAATGTGTAATATTTGGATACATGTTAATAATGTATATTATAATGAAGTAAGAAAAAATTTCAATCATTATCACCTAACCGAACTAAATAGAAAAGAAAAGTTATTTGGATGAGAATGTGAGTAACTATTTATTTGGAGTATATGAAATCAAAGAAATAATGATCTGTTTAGAAAAATAAAGGTATATAAAAAAGAAATTCTATACTTACCCAGTTAAGGATATGGACACAGATAAGAACAAAAATAAGGATATGGACACAGATAAGAACAAAAATAAAAAAATCATTTTTTCTATATTTTGATCGATATTTATGTCATGTTCAATGCATTAAAACTTTAGAATAAAACTTTACAATAAGATACATATACATAAGATACATATACATGTAATTACTTATAAATCATTATGACACATACTTACAATATGACATTATGTACTAACATAATTCATATAACATACTCTAGATAAATTAATTTATTCTGAAACAAAAGAGACTAATCTTAAAAGGAGAATACAAAATCATAGGAAGGAGTTTTGTCCTTATGTGACATTTGAACAATTCCAAGAATTGGACTAAAATAAGAGTGATGGCGTGAAAACATCAGTGACTAAATTAACAATATAACACTAGATATAAGATGAAATTTAGGATAAAAATGTATACAACAAATCTATCACATCTTATTCAATCTTATTCACTCTAAATCAATGTTGTGATGCCTCTGGCTTTTTATTGAAGTTACGTAAAGATAGTCAAATGATTAGTTCAAATCATTTGAACTTTTCATAGTAGACATACATGAAAACATACATAAATTTGTAATATTAATCCTATTATCAAGATGTAAAACAGGAGAAGACACAAAAATAGACTATAAAAATTAACTCTCGATAAAATAGAATATCTATACTGTAGGACTAAAGTATTTTAACATTTTAAAAAACAATTGATATATAAGAATTTGAGTGTCCCAAATACACTTATTTAAATACATATTTACTTGTCGACAGTAAAAAAAAAAAAATTAGTCTATGCTATTTTCATTAAAGTTCATCACAAAGAAAAGTTACAGCAAAATTTATTAAATAAAGAATAAAACTTGCATGATGTTTTGTATTTCTATGAATACGTATCTCGTAATATTTTTCAACTACTTTATATCTACATGTTAATATTTAATTTGGTTTATATATATATTATTTTCAAATTAGTTTTAAAAACTGTTTATTATTATTTTATTAAAGTTCAGCATTTGAGTGACACTCAGTAATTAAATTCTAACATCCCATTAACCCTCACATATGTAATTTTGGTCAAAGTTCAGCATCTGACTAATATCTGCATTTAAGCATTTAAAGTCTCAGTCTTGCATGACACACACACACACACATATATATATATATATATATATATTTCTAATTGTCTCTGTAAACTAAATTATATACCCAATTCATTATTTGTATTCTATGAAAAGCAGATAAAATATCATCTTAGTAAAAGGTTCCTATGTCATAACTGAAATTAAGTTTTATAATGAACTATTCACTTAAAAATATTAAAAATGATGTTTTGGATAATTATTTATAATACTATAAGCGGAATAGAGTAAATGTATAGTTAAAAAAAACACAAAAATAAAATAAACAGACAAAATGAAATAATAGATTTTTTAAATTTTCTAGAAGGAATATTTACAGGAAAAAAAATAGATATATAATCAGCTATCAATAAAGTCATAATTGATTATATTAACAATTAAAATTTTAAATAATAAATAAAAATTTGATTAATTTAAAGTTTGGTAACATGTAAAGTAATATACTTTCATATATTATTATTTTAAAATATAATTCTTTATTTGTTAAAAGAATATAAATAATTGTTATTTTAACTTAATTTTAATTTATATTTTTAAAAATTAATTTTTATAATTGTTATAAAAATATTTATTTCATCAATCAAATCATCTACCATATTTTCATTCATTTTTATTCACTTTTTTCTTTCTTTTTTATTTCTCAATTCAAACAACTTTCTTTGTTCACTACCTCTTCTATCCAAAAGTATTCTATACACTCTTAAAATAAAAATAATAGAACAAACATGTACAATCCAAAATAATAATAAAATATTTTTTATATCTAAAATAAAATAATATAATAAGATTTTATTTTATAGGAATAAAAATGTACGACCCTTAGCCCATGAGAAATTAAAAAAAAATATATATAAAATACATCCTCATATTTTTAATATTACACAAAATCTTTTCGTTGTATAATTTAAAAAAAAAAAACCTTTTTTCTAATATTTTCCTATTTTTCTTTTCTATTTACATATTTTGTATGCTCGTAAAACAAGCTTATGGTAATGAAGGAGGATTTGAACCTGGAGGAAGCATTGACCTTAATTACCTAAGCAGTGGAGAAATGCAGCAGATTGAAGGAGTTAACAGGTGAAGGAGGATTTGAAAAGATTGACAAATATCTTCTCCATGCACCCTTTAGTTTCACAGAAAAATAAAAACAAAAAACAAATTCAGCCCATCAGATTCTCCCTGTCTCTTGTCCCAACCGCGAGCCAATACGGATTGAACAAACTCCAAACACAGCCCCAGTTTCTTGGGTTCGATGTGAGTCAATCCTGGGACAGCATCCTTAAAGAAAAAAATTCTAGGTAATGAGTCTTAGGATGTCCAAAGGCGTGATCCCATCAATGGTTCTCACATCACCACAGCCACCATGTCCGGTGACACCATCTCCGCCTTAACCCATTTTCATGAGTTTACCAATTGGACATCAAAAGAAAGAAGCAGAAAAAAAAATGTAAAATAATATTTTTTTCTTAAAACTTTAAAGAAAATTAAGTTTGTACAATGAAAAGATATATTTAATGTATGATTCAAGTATAAGAATGAGATTTGTATAAATTTTCAATCCAATTTGTACCTTACTGTAAATATTTTTAACTCAATATAATGTGTTAGCAACATTTTTACTCTTAATCCAATCAGAAGAAAATTTATAACTTGCTACAATGGTAAGAAGATTTTTTACTAACCTTGTCTCGCCAAGGAAATCATCACTAGTAAACGTATCCTTGTCCATTAGCCTCAGATTAAGTTCAGTGGCACTGTCACAAATAGTGAAAAGAAAGCTTTCATTCCAATGGGGTTTAGACCCTGCACCTGTAACACACATCTTATTCCCCTTCTAATTAATATATCAAAAAAAATCTAATCAAGCACTTTTTTTTACATCTGCAGAATTCAAATACTTATGACCTTATTTAAGATTAGTATTATTAGTTTTATAAAATTGTTGAAAAATATATCAAAGCCAAAACTGAGAAAATAACAATAAAGAAAGCAAAATAATGTACACCTTTAGCCACAGTGCTTCGGTGCTCCTGATTGCGATAAGTGAGAATCACATAAGGATCCATTTTCCCTGTTCATCAAAAATATACACAGAACTGATAATCTTTGACTATTTTGAATTTTTAAATAAAAGTTTAACTGTAGAAATAAAAGAAATAAGAAGAAGAGCCATTGAATTCAAAAGTACTTTGAGACCGCAATTTTTTTTGAAAAAAATTTCTAAGCCAAAGTACGTCTAGATTCGCATTTCTTACCGAAAAAATCACTGTTGTGAAGGCCTTTTGCGCTTATTAGAATAACTTCAAGCGTCCCAGGAGGCATCTTTAGCTCAAAACCTCTTACAAATTATTAGAAACTAAAGCAAAAAAAAAAAATATATATATATATATATATATATATATATAATTTAAAAAAAAGTTAATTAAGTTGAATGATAATCATTGTGATTAACTCTATCAAAATTTACGAAAAATAATAAATAAGAAATAAAGATAGAGAAACGTGTAGAAAGAGAAAGGATTAACTTTGCATGCACAGATAGCAGCAAGATGACAATAAGGTTTTATACTAAAATTAATAGATGTATATACACAGCATTTAATTTTCAAATAAATGGCAGTGTTTCTTTTGGCAAATTAATATTTTGGTTTAATAGCCTTCTATTCAGAATTGAAATTCCATAAAAAAAAATACATATATTTTCTTTTATAAAAGATTTAGTAAAAGCACACAGTAAATAATAAATGAGAAAGAAAACAAATTCACATGTGACTGGATTACATGATACAATACAACAAAATTAGGGGCGGCAAACGGGCCAGCCCGGCCCGTTTTGGTCCGGCCTGTATGTGGCCCGTCAAAAAACGGGCCGAGACAGGCTGACCCGTCAAATAGAAACGGGTCAATAATCACAACCTGTCCCGTATAGGACGGGCTAACGGGCCGGACTGGGCTGGCCCGTCTAGTTTTTTTTTTAATTTTTTTAATTAGTTTTCAAATTTTTTAATTTGTTTTATTTTTTAAATTTGTTTATATATACATATAAATTATTATTAAAGTCATACTTAATCAAATAAAATATTATTTTAACTTTTAATTGATTAGTTAATGTTTTTAATTAGATAAGTTAAAATAATTATTAAATTTACATATTAAATTATTCAATTATAACTAATAATTCAAACTTAATTTGTAGGTGTTAATGATTTAAATTACAATACTATTATATATTTCTACATTTAAAATATATAATCTAAAAAATTAATCTTTTTAATTATTTTTATTTTATTTTATTTTTTTAAAACGGGCCAACGGGCCAGGACGGGTCAGCCCGTACTTTGGCCCGTCAAGTTGACGGGCTGGACGGAACGGGCCAGAACGGGCTGACGGGTTGAAATCTTCAACCCAGCTCGTTCCTTTTACCACGGGCTGACGGGCTGGCCTGTTGGACCCAGCCCGTTTTGCCACCCCTAAACAAAATAGCAAAAAGAATATGGAAATATCTGAGCTAAAATTTAGTAAAAATAATTCAAGTTTAGAGAATTGAAATATAAACCAATTTCAATATATTTAATTTCATGATTATAAAAACATCCTTAAAATTATTTAAAATCAACATATTAAATATTAAGAGGTTAATTTAGTAAATATAGTTTTTTTTCATAAAATAAAATAAAAAACCTAATGAATTAACATCCAGAATGAGATTTTAAGGATTTTATTTATATTTGAATACAAAAGGAAGTACTTAATGCATGTTTGAGTTGATGTCGAGTTTATTGTTATCTGTTCTGCATTGATAATACTTATATATAAATTAATTATTTTTCTTCTATAATATTAATAATTTTAATAAATAAAAATGTAACTGAGCTTAGTAATATATTAAAAGTGTCTTTTATTGCGCATTACATTATGCTTGTATAGAAATTAATTACGTATTTTCCTTATATAGTACATAACATTTTTTATTGTATTGAATAAACATAAAATGAGATAAATTATAATATATTAAATCTTATTGCCATTGAATTGTACTTCAAATTATACTTATATATAAATTAATTATTTTTCTTTATATAAAATATAACGCAACATATTTATCGTATTTGATAAAAACATGAAAAGTATGTAATTAATTATTGATTATACTTATACATAAATTGAATAAATATTTTCTTTATATATAAAATTTAGGCTTAAATTCTAATTTAGTTCTTAATTTTCTTAAGTTTATTTAATATAGTCCATTTTTTAATGAAGTCTTAATTTTTGTCAATTTAGTCATTTGTAGTAAAGTTTAAATAGTTAAAAGACATCTTAATAGTGTATGTCACTTGTCAATTCGTGATTTTTTGTTTTATTTTTATTTTTCTTAATTTAAAAAAATTGTTTACATGTCTAATCAGCATCATGCCACGTGGTCGTAAGAGTGTCACGTGTTAATGTCAGTACGACGGTTGTCATTACTTATGTTTAATTCAGTTCCTATAATATTATTTTGATTCAATTATTCTCAATTATTTTTTTAAATGGAACAATTTTGTCCATCTCTAAATTGAAATCAAATTTAATTTTTATATAAATATACACCCCTCTTCTCTTTTTTCCTCCAATGTCGTCCACCTCCCTCGAATGGAACAACACTGAGCACTACGTATTACCATACCTTCACCACTTTCACTACACATAGAACACTGCAAAACTGTAAAAAATGTTCAACCTTTCACACTCTCATCCTCTCCATCTACACCCATTTCCACTCACCATCTACATCTTCATCCATTCACCATTGTCACCTTGCTTCGCCCTCATCGTGAGTGACATCAAATTGATCATGAAGAGAGAATGAAGGTTTGCTAGAGATGGAAGCCATGGAGGAGTGTTAAGCGATTTTTGGAGAGCGAGAAAGGAATTCTGTCAACGACACTAACAACATCTCCAGTAAAGGGCACCACAATGACTTGACAGTGGAAGGGAGACACACTCGTGCACTAGTACAAAAATTATGTTCTACATTGTTTTTTATAGCCTATTACATCGGTTTTAGACTCGATGTAATAATTAGCGATATAATAAATTTGGTACCCTTTACATCGGTTATGGAACAACCTATGTAACACACGGTATTAGAAAGAAACAAATACAAATATTAATATATCCAATGACCATTATAGAAATATTTATATAAATAATAAAGGTTGAGTCAATATATATAATAAATGATTTCATTTTAACCATGGCAAAAACCTTGAAACTGTCTGAAAAAGACACCTAATTT
>Ga0214542_1009707_pt1 | contig 14687 bp, 11 predicted proteins | sample CNSS1metaG_FD_160096 | JGI IMG/M metagenome (GOLD analysis project Ga0214542, IMG submission 160096) | Root nodule microbial communities from cowpea collected in UCLA plant growth center, Los Angeles, California, USA - CNSS1 | ecosystem: Host-associated > Plants > Roots > Nodule | place: USA...
ACCTGTGTATGCATTGTTTAAATATGCAGGATATTATACCAGTAGATGATAATATTGTAATGTTATTAAGTTAATATATAAAATAAAATTATATTTATTGAAAATAAAATGAAATATATTAGAACAGATGACAGAATAATCATTAATAAATAAAGAAAAAAGAGAAGAATGAGAGATAGTCTATTTTAGAAAAAGTCTGTAAAAATAACGGTCAATTTTAAAAATTTAATAAATTATTATATTTAAAGGGTAAAATCGGTATTTTGAAATGTGGAAACAAAAAGGGGAATCCCCTTTATATATTGTTATAGATATATATATATATATATATATATATATATATATATATATATATATATATATTATAAAGTAAAAATCTCTATGATCCATCTTCTAGTTCCTAGTGTCTTCTCATACACACAGAAAAATTAATATTGGAGATTATCTACACAAACAATTTTGTTGTGAAAGTTGAATCAAATTTTGGTTATTGGATGGAGCTGAACAATACCAACTATTTTATACTTATCAACATTATACCAATTAAACTGGATAATAATAATTAAACCATAAAATAAATTAACCAAACAAAATCCCAAATTTAAAAACTTACCTTCTTTGTCTTTGATGAGTAAGACCATACACTGCGAAATGCAAACGATATTTTGCAAAATGTAAAAAAAGAAAAACAACCCTAGTAAACCGCTAACATGTGAAGCTCCATTTATGGACCCATTAGAATTATATGCTTTGTAGGGGTTTGATGGAGTGAGAGAAAACAATTAGATTTGATGGATTTAAAGATTTGAACACATTTTAAAATTCAAAGATTGCAAATAGATTTATCCCATAATGGAAATTTAAAGAATAGAAACATACCCATCATTTAGCCCAACATTGCTTTCGCTCTCATTTTTGTCCTCCATTTAACGAAGACTTGGAAAGGGAGGAAACCTAGCATTTGAAGGGATCTTAATTTCAAAAATTTCTAAAAAACGGATAGGGGTCTACCTCATATGAGGGATAATTTTTTTATTTTTTATTTTAGAAGTGATAAATGACTGAAAAACGAATAAAATGAGCTGGTGTCAGAAAATTAAATGAAATTAAATAGGGGTAATTGGACAAATTTTCTAGTAGTTTGTTTTCCTTGTTTTATAATATATTCCTACTAATTAAAATCCTCATTATGGTTAATGCAATGAAGTTATAATAGAGGACAACCAAGATATGCAGACATTAGAGCTGGAAAGCCTGTGATTGCACGTCTATAATAGCTCACTTTTTTTAATGCGATTCCAACGTTTTCATGCTTATAATAAAGATATAATTTTCTTGATTTTAACTCAAGCTAAATGAGTTATGCTTCTTAAAGTTGAAAATCTACACCAATGCTTCTTTTCTTTTTTTTGTTTGGTTCAAGAACCCGACAAATCTAATAATCCTAGTTAAATACGATAATGATTTTGCTTATGGTATCGCACGGTAAAGAAGTCCCTACTAGGCCAAAATTGACCGTTAGATAGAATTACGAAAAAAAAAAATCTAGTGTAGAATTCAAACATTCTTGCAGTTACAGGCAAAGCATCTCCTCACAACCACACAAGCATACTTGTTTACTACAATTGAATCTTAGCATAGATAAAGAATGATATAAATAAATAGAGCTAACTGTACAAGTGAATTCTAAATGGAAGAAAGGTACCATGAAAGAAGCACAAATAATGAATTAAATTAGGCTAGTAAACGACGAGGTCAACAGGTATGGAAAATTTGATGGCTCTCGTTGCCTAGCAAGTTCATCAATGTCCCTCACGATGTCAAACACCGCCTCTGGTTGTGCTAATTTAAGTGCTTTCTCTGACATGCTTTTCAGCTCATCTGATTTCGTGGTGAACCATTCTGCCACCATTTTTGCTGTTTCCTTAGGACTACGCGTGAACACACCAGCTCCATTGTCAACCACGTACGGCACGTTACCCTTCTCCTGAAGTTTTTACCACACTAGCATCTCAGAATCAACATGGAACAGTAGAAATAAATAGAAGAAAACCCAATTTAACCACTCACCTGTCCTGGGATATAGTCGTTGAGAATTATGGGAAGACCTCTGATCAATGCCTCCGCTATCGTACCTGGTCCAGCCTGAAAATTTCAACCAACCAATGAGCCTAATTAGCCTAATTGCTAACGATAACAACATATGAACGAGGAAATGAAGATCAAATTGTTGTAACTTGCTTTTGTTATGATGCAGTCACAGGCTCCCATCCATTTGGCCATCTGGGTCTCAAAGCCTCTGATCTGCAGAATCAAGAAACAAAGTTTCAGTGAGTGGTATGCTCATCTGCATGATGTTAAAAAACCAAGAAGTAACTTACCTTTACTGGAATCTTCCACTCGAGAGATTCAAGGGTGGATACTAAATTCTTATTCCGACCACATATGATGACTAACTGTCCGATTGGTTTTTCTGCCTCTTTGTCGTAAAGTGATTCTCCCAGAGCCTTTGCAGTTTTCTTGACAGGGCCCATTCCTTCACCACCTCCCATCAGCAAAACTGCTGGCAAGATGGGATCCAATTCGAGTTCTTCTCTTAATTGATCCTGTATGAAAAGACAGAGTAAGCAGCAAGAACCAAAGAAAAAGAAAAACAGCTCCTATGATGTCTTTAACATGCATACAGATACCTTCACAAGAACCGCCCTGGCAAAAGAAGGCCTGATGGGTAAGCCGAAAACACGGATTTGAGATTCCTCAAGGCCATCTAGAGCTGCTTTCTTCGCCACCTCTTGTGAAGGGCAGTAACATCTATTCACCCAAGGATGAAACCTGGAAATAGAGTTAGAAAGTTTATCAATGGAATTTACTTCAAAGCAAGAAAAAAAAAAACTGCAAAATTATATTTTACCACGTAGGATGGCAGGTACTAAGGTCCGTGATCACTGTCACAAAAACAACCTTATCCTGCAAACCTTGCCATTTCAAAACCCACAATGGAATATGCTGCATCAAGGGATGGACGCTGATGATTATATGTGGCTTGTACTCCATCAACCCCGCCTCCACCTCCCTGAGAAAAACAGAGTACTTATAAATAAGAACACAACGAACATAAAAAAAAAAATCTTTTACAGCTACAGAAACGAATAGTTCTTTTTACCAGTAAAGCGGGAACCACCATTTTTCACATCTTCCCTTTTCACTGTCAAAATTACTTATCAAAGCTAACCAAGAGAAGTATGAGAATAGGAATGTACCTGGCATAGTATGCAGCAATGGCAGCCAAATAAACAGAGTGAATCCATCTAGGAGAAGTACTGTGAAACGCAACATTCCATAACTGCACATGCTTAACCATAAATTTATATTGCCCCTCCATGTCATTCAACGGCCACCCGGTGTATTCCTTCCAAACATCCTTAACAAAAATCTGAAAATTCAAAAGTTTATTTAGACCACCAATGAAACATAAATGAAAGAAAAACTTCTTGTTGCCACGAAGTTCTGTCTTTCCCCCCAAAAAAAAAACAAAAAACTGCGCAAATAACTCCAAGAAAAAAAAAAATTAAACGTAGCGACAAAGTCCGTGCGTGACGGTAGTGCAAGTCATGACAAAATGTAAGGGTACAGATAACGCAACTAATCCAAAAATAGTTCGAGATTTGATAATTCGTCTGTTTAATTTAGTTTATGAACTAAATAAAATTCGTCTTATATGATCATCTAGGTACAGAGATATCATTAAATTTTCATAATTAAGTTGAATTAATTCCATATTATGTTTCCTTCTTCTTTTTGTAAACTAAGTAAAAATTTTAAATAATTGTAATTATAAAACAAATGGAGTTAATGAATTCAAATGAAGCTTGAATCGAATTGAATCATGTTAAACCTGAAACCAAATTCCAACAAAGTTAATTCTTACAAAAAACACAAGGAAGACTCCATTGCAGAACAAATTTCGAAAGAGAAAAACGAATAAAATAGGTTAGAAAAAAAATTAAAAGAAGAAACCAGCGTAACATAATTTGTTTTTTTGAAAAATGAACAAAGAAAGCAACAGATATCCAGAAGAAACTCAAAGGGAGCGACAAGATTACCCGGTATTCGTCACCGAATTCGATCTGAAAGGCGTCACGAATGGCTTCAGCGGAGGCTCTGTGACCGCCACCGGTGTCGCTCATGAGAATCAGCACGTTTTTTGTTCTTTCAGCGCCAATCTCCATGAGTTCCATGCCTCCATCGCTGTCATCGTGGCGAGCGTCAGTGCCACGCTTCTTCTGGCTGGTACTCCCATTGTAGTACCCTCCGAAGACCTTCTCCGCCATGGACTTTCTCGGCGAGGCCGCAACGGAAACCTCCATGTGTCTAAAGAAAGAAAGAAGGAGTCAGGTAACGGTCAAAGCCGTTCCCGCCACTGGAACTGGCCGGGCTTCACCGGCGGAGAGAGAAAGAGGGAGAGTGGCAGCGCGTGGTGTCAGGGAAGAGAGAGGGCATGAACGACTGGTGCAGATTTGGCGTTATTGGAGGCTTGTATAACGTTAGTTGGTTTGTCTGATGTTATATGAATAATAATGGCAGAAAAAGGTGTGGGAATTATGCCATGGAATTTTTGGCATCACCACATGATAGCTGTTGGATTTAACTCTCCTCATCGAATGTTCTCATCGCAAGATTCGAATCTTGGTCTTCTTTATCTCACTCCTCCAATATCACTTATTACACGCCACACACTATTATTAACTAGCTCTTATAAAACTATCTTAATGTAATTAAATGCTATTAATTTTTTTTTACAAATTAAATTACAAAAGTGTAAAATGCATTAGTTAACTTCTTTCGTAATCTATATTTAACTTATAACCGGAGTATCTGAAAGAGTTAAATGAAAATCGAGAAACGGTTGAAAAAGTATATTACTGTGATTATGATTTGTGGAGCATAATAATGAGCGCTACACTGCAATAATTGGTGTGTTTGATGCTTTTAAAGTTATCATTCCGCTGTTCACCTGAAAACTATGGGTTATGTTTTCTTATTGATTGGTTGTTGAAACATGTGGTTGGACTGTTTTGCCCTCGTCTCACCATGCCTTGTAAGCAAGGAGCTAGTGCTCTCTTTTGCTTTTACGGTAACTGAAATGTAAATTTCGCATCGATGTGGAATTTCGGGTTTAATCTTAATTAACCTGTGCTTTTTAATATATTGAATTAGACATAAATATCTTTCTTGCATTAAAAAAACACAATAATTTACATGCAAGTAAATAGCTCTCTTATGTTTTCGAAGATTTTTTTTATAATTTATTTAATTTTTTTGTATAATACAAGTAAGTATGATAAAGAAATATTTACAAATAAATACTTAGACGATGACCATTTATTTGATATCCTTGGGAAAACACCTCGATCAATACTTGATTAATTTTTTTTATATATCTATTTTCCTTTTCAAATAGTTATGAAAATAAAAAAACGGGGAAAATTTTATCTATATTAGATGAGATAGTTATTTTTTAAACCAGGTAATGCAGGGAAATGCTGAGACTTAACAATATTTGGGAGTATTTTATGTTACTAAAATAAACTAACTTATTATGTATTGTTGAAGACGTCTGGTTGAGAATTTAATACTTAAAGCATGTAAATTGTAAATTATCAGTTGTTTATTTTTATTTTTTTTATAGTGTAGACTATCAATTTAAAGAAGGTTGAATATATTATAAAATTCTTAATTATTTTGTTTTACTAGTAAGTCTTTTAAGTTTTAACCAGTTGTAATTTTTATTTTAACATTGTATTTGAATGTTGTAATACCAAGTTAACTCACAAAAAAATAAGACGAAAGAGTATTAACTCAAACAACTTAATATGATAATATATGATTTATTTTGTACAGGTCAAATTGTGTGTTTGTTTATGAAAGTGTTCCACCTTCAACAAATTAATTATTTGAAATTGATATCATGATATTATTTATCTTACTTGTAAAATGTTCTTATTGATTAAAATTTTTGAAATTCACATTACCAAGTTAAAATCTAATTTGTGGTTTCTCATATTAGATAAAAAAAAATTCTAGAATCAGAAATATCTTTAGTTCGAGAAGCATCTAAATCATATAGATTAAAATATTATCCGGTGAAAGGTTAAGAAAAAGTTTTACAAGTGTGAAACATATTTGTTGTACATTTATTTATGGCATCAATTTATCCTAACTTACCTCCTCTTTTAGATAAAAACTATATAGAATGAGTTAGGAATCATTATAAGATGAGACTATATATATATATATATATATATATATATATATATATATATATATATTAAAAAAAATTAGGTTAAGATTAAATCAGATACACATACGTAGGTATTGAATTGAAATAAAAAGATATATATGGGACTAAATCGAAATCAACACAATGACATTTGATAGTAACACTGACACGTGACATTGTAATGCCATGTGGCACTAACAATGCCACGTGTCACACGTGACATTTTTAATTTTTTTTCAAAAAATTAAAAATAAAAAAATAAAAAATCACAGACTGACACATGGCACGTTGACTAATAACGACGTTAGTCAACTCCGTCTGAAAAAGACCTAATTGAAGCATTTTTTCAAAAGTTTGAATGCAATTAACACTTTTTAAAAGCGGGTACCAGAATGACACACTTGTACCAAAGTGGATACCATCCGAGTAATTAAAGCTTTATTTAGTATTTTTATTTTTTTCACTCTTTATCTTTAATCCATTATCTTCGGTCTCACAATATTTTCTGATTAAACAAACAAATCAAAATCCCATTCACGAAACATACTATTTATTTCTGACACAGTTGCCTATCCGTGCAATTTTTAAATTCAAAAGTAAATTCTAGATAGTAAAAATCTAGAAGTTAAAATATCATCTTCCTAACAAAAAAATATGAAAAATAATTTTTTGATTATTAAATTTTAACAATTCTTTTTTTTAATTTTAGATGTCATTTTTTAAATGTTTTTCATTTTTTTTCCTAATATTTCAAAATTATTTAAAAGATGACATGTTATATGTAAAAAAAGTGGTCAAAATTTAGTATTTAAAATATGATTATTCAAAAATATGATATTTGTATTCTGTTACAAGGAAGTGGTATTTTTCAGGTAGCTCAGCTCCGTGGCGCCTTTTTTTATTTTGGTTAAAATACTCCCTTGGTCCATGTTTTTGTTGAAGAATCTTAAATAGGTCCTAAGATTTTTTTTTTAGTCTCGATTAGGTCCATATTTTTGAAAATGTATAATAATTAGGCCCATTCCGTTAGTATAGAGTTAACAGTGTTAAGGATATGCCACGTGCCAGCTTCTCATTCTTTTGAATTTTTTAATTTTTTTAATTTTTTTTTAATTTTTTTTAATTTTTTTTAATTTTGAAATTTTTTTTTGAAAATTATTCATACCACGTGTCACATCAATATTGTGCCACGTGTTAAGTCAGCAAGGTGACACGTGTCAAGTTATTGTTTGAATCTTAATTTGGTCCATATATTTGTTAATGTAATTAATTTTTTTTTTTTACAAATTAAATTACAAAAGTGTAAAATGCATGAGTTAACTTCTTTCGTAATCTATATTTAACTTATAACCTGAGTATATGTCACATCAATATTGTGCCACGTGTTAAGTCAGCAAGGTGACACGTGTCAAGTTATTGTTTGAATCTTAATTTGGTCCATATATTTGTTAATGTAATTAATTTTTTTTTTTTACAAATTAAATTACAAAAGTGTAAAATGCATGAGTTAACTTCTTTCGTAATCTATATTTAACTTATAACCTGAGTATATGTAAGAGTTAAATGAAAATAGAGACGGTTGAAAAAGAATAGTACTGTGATTATGATTTGTGGAGCATAATAATGAGCGCTACACTGCAATAATTGGTTTGTTTGATGCGTTTAAAGTTAGGATAATATACAGTAATAACTTTTTTTTGGAACTTATCTTACTACCTAACCTCCTGACATCTGATTTTAGCATAAAAAAATAAATTTTTATTTTCCACGTTAATATTAAGAAAAAAACGAAAAATGAATGTTTTGGTTGAAATTAAGAGTGTGTTAGGTTTTATTCTTTCTCTTGCTTCAAATGAAGACAAAGAGGACATGTTCTTCTTCCTCTCCTCCACAATCAACTTCTCCCTTCTTTGCATTCACCCAAACAGAACATAGAAAGTCCAACCATGGCTTGCATTATCCTTTTCACAAATTGAATCGTCCATCACGACGAAATGGTCATCATCCCTTTGATGGACGGTGATGACAATTTAGGGTTTTGATGTCGATGGTGAACGACTGACCTTGGGTCTCACCACTGCTTGCCTCCAGTCGATTGGAGTTGTTGTGTCGTCGTCAATATGATTCGTCACGAAGGCCATCGCCGAGGTCATCGCGTCTCCCACCTCCTTGTCGATCTTCGTGCAAGGCCAAACGACGCCAACACCAAGATCCACGATTGGGCGTCTTGTTACTGTCTAAGGTCATCGCTAGCGTCATTGTTCACCGCCAGAGGCTTCGTCGAGGCTGGCATGACCTTTAGTGTGGGAATAGACAGAGAATATTTTGCCAAACCTTGTTCCTAACATTTTCTCTTTCCTGTTTTTATTGCCTTTGATTCTCTCTTGATTATCAGGGGGTCCCAAATTAAGGAAGTGGTATGGTGCACCTGACATCCTTGCAATGTTTGTCTTCATCAGATAGGTGTTGTGTTTTGAAACAATGTTTTATTTACAAAGAATAATTGTGTGTTTCATTCGACATTTCATTGAGTGTACTTCAAAAAGACATCATAGTTGAACTCCAAAATAGGTCCATTACTTATCCTTTTGTCAACTTACAAATAATTTTTATACATTTCAGTATTTGTGTGAACCATAGTGCAAATAAGTGCTAACCCTGGTTTAACTATTTCATAAGGTCAATAGAGAACCAATGCACACTAATTGTTACCTTTAAGTTCTTGTGCTTAAAAAAGACTTCATAATTGAACCCCAAAATAGGTGCACTACTTTTTTTCATTTTCAACACCTATAAATAATTTTTATACATTTTGGTATTTGATGTATGTGTGAAACACAATGCAAATAAGTGTTAACCCTGATATTAACTTCTTCACGAAGTCAACAGAGTGTCAATTCATATTAATTGTTACCTTAAAGTTTTTGTACTTCAAAAGGGAATTACAATTGAACCCCAAAATAGGTGCACTACTTCTTTTCATTTTCAACACCTACAAATAATTTTTATACATTCCAGTATTTGATGTATGTGTGAACCGCAATGGAAATAAGTGCTAACCCTAGTATTAACTTTTTCAAGAGGTTAACAGAGTGTTAATTCACACAATTTTTTAGCTTAGAGTTCTTGTACTTCAAAAAGACTTCATAATTTAAACTTAAAATAGGTTCACTACCTCTTTTCGTTTTCAACACCTACAAATAATTTTTATACATTCCAGTATTTCATGTATGTGTGAACCACAATTCAAATAAGTGTTAACCTTGGTATTAACTTCTTCACGAAGTCAACAGAGTGTCAATTCATACTATTTGTTACCTTAAACTTCTTGTACTTCAAAAAGTCTCCATAATTGAACCCCAAAATAGGTGCACTACTTCTTCTCCTTTTGTCAACTTACAAATAATTTTTATACATTCCAGTATTTAATGTATGTGTGAACCACAATGCAAATAAGTGCTAACCCTGGTATGTCACATGTAGTTGTCTACTTAAGTCATGAACCCAAGTCATGAAAGCGCCACTTCTGAAGTTATCCAACCATGAAATATTGATGTGCTTATCATTTGTCCTAGGTTAGCAGTTATTCACTCATGACTTGGCACATACTATGGAGATGGATTCATATTTTCGTATGGATTAAACTTAGTTAAATGCATTCCTTTAATGACCACCATATACTCCCCATTGGTAATCATGACAGTGAACAATTAAAAAGGTTTCCTAAAACCATTCACAAAAGTGCACAACCAATAACACGAGTTAGCATTTATGTAGACATTGGTTAGCAAATATAGTTTAGACTGCAAATAAATAGTAAATAATGGAACCTTTTTTTCTTCAAAACAAAAAGGGGAGACTCGAAATTAGCTTAAACAATTGGAGAATGAAGATTTAAATTGAAGTCATGAACCCAAGTCGTGAAAGTGTCACTTCTAAAGCTATCCAACAAAGAAATATTGATGTGAAAATCATTTGTCCTAGGTTAGTAGTTATTCACTCACGAGTTGGCATGTAGTATGGTGATGAATTAATATTTTTGTATGGATTAAACTTAGTTAAATGCATTCCTTCAATGAGCACCATATACTCCCCACTGGTAATGATGACAATGAACAACAAAAAAAGTTTCCTAGAACCATTCACACAAGTGCAAAACCAATAGCACATGTTAGCACTTATGTAGGCGTCGGTAATCAAAAACAGTTCAGACTGCAATTAAACCGTAAATAATGGAACCTTTCTTATTCTGAAGACAAAAACGGGGAACTTGGACTCTCATTCATTAAACATAACAAAATAATTACATCAAAGTACCATGTTCAAGTATAAAAAAAAAAAAAACACTACAAATTCATCATGCAATTCTACAACCAAAGTTATCCTAATCCTAAAATACTTTACTTTCAACACTTCCTATTCTTGCCCTCTAAGAAGATTAACCACTTGTTTCATGGGTCATTTCTCGGGCTCACTCTCCACCCAAAGAGCAGACACACTGAATTGTTCTTTCACAAAGTTCCCTCTTGTCAACCAGCTTTGTGAACTTTCCTTTGCTTATTAGAAGCTTGACCCACTCAGTTATTGTTCTCTTAAGCCCATCATGGAGCTTCTCTATGGGCTTTCTTCCACTGAAGGGTCATGAATGATTCCATAGTTATTTTATTGCCATAATAGTGTATTTGCAAGCTTCTTCAACTAACTCATGTTTGAGTCATTGCCTTTGTTCCATCTTCTTCTGATACAGCCTGCAAAATATTGACAAAATAAAATAATCACAACCTTTCTAACAACTACATTTTCCATGTACCATCACTTTAACATTACACGAAAGCAAAATTCTGATATTCTGAATGCTATCAACTTTAATATACATGTATGTACGTGCTTTTAAACTATACCTTTTATGGACTCTATTTTTAAAAGTCAACCACTTTAGATACCAGATGGTTTAGGACTACAACATCATATATTTATTAAAATACTCAAGCCAAATTTGCTTTAATCATATTCAACTAATTAAGTAAATTAATAAATAAACTATTAGCATAAAGTGTGAAACAAAGTCCAAGGTGAAAAGAAAGTAAAAAAACAAATTCTAATATAAAAGAAAATACTTATATCATATTTCTAAATGTGATACAATTTAGTATACACAATTTATGTTCAAGGTTCCCGATACACTTTGTACGTCATTATTAGTATACAATTTAGTCTTTGTATGAAGAGATTATATTTCATTTTAATGGCAACATAAAAGAATTATAAATGTGAAGAATGAAAGTTAATTTTAAGAACTTATTTTTAGTTTACTAAAATTAAAAATATTAACATAAAAGTTGTCTATATCAATCAATTCATGGAATGAAAAGATTGAAAATCTATCTTCTTTTATTTTAAGTATGTCTCGCGACTATAAAAATTTGATGGAATGACTACAGATTAAGCACATCATGTATATAGCCAAATAACAGGAGCAATATTATACAACAAGTGCATCATATGATTATCAAACAAAAGCATGAGGAAGGAACACTAAACAACAACAATCTCACATTTATAGCACTAAATAGATATTGTTAAGTCAATTATTATATTTAAGTTATTGCTTGTTTTTAAGTTATATATCTCTCTCACGATTTTATTTTTAAAAATTATTTCATAAGTTGAAATAAAAAAATACATAAAAATAATTTTTAATCTTAATTTCTTTTAAATAGATAAGGCTTTTTAACATACACATTTTAAATTAGATTTTATACCTTTAAACCAAAATCATATTCTCGTTCAAGAATACAAGTGAAAGAAATAAAAATAAAATAAAAGATAAGCATGAATGAAATTAAATATATAATTTCATCATTTTGACATAGTGAGGAACTACAAAGAATGAAGAAGGGTGATTTTTGTGGAATTTAGACTAATTTAAATACGTACTTTCTATTACATTTAAAATACTTTCATCAGTCTCTTAATTAAGCCTACAAATTATTTGGATTAGAATAAATAAAGGGTTTTCTGTTTTTACCGTTTTAATTTTTAGTTAGGTTTAGGGTTTTCTGTTTTTACCGTTTTAATTTTTAGTTAGGTTTAGGGTTTTCTCTCTTTATATTTCCTTTTCCGGTGTGTTATCTTTATCATAATTGCATCAATTTCTTCTCTTTGCTTTCTCTGTTCTTTCCTTTGGAACTCATTCATGGCAGCTTTTCAAGATCCCTCTAACCCTCTCTTTTTGCATCACTCGGACGGAGCGGGGTTGGTTCTCATCTCTCAGCCACTGTCTCATAATAACTACAGTACGTGGAGCAGGGCGATGTTAGTTGCCCTGACCGTGAAAAACAAGGTAGGATTTGTGGATGGAAGTCTTCCTAAACCACCGCCAACGGACGCTACTTACCTTGCTTGGTCAAGGGCGAACAGCATGGTGATCTCGTGGTTATTCAATTCTGTGTCGAAAGAAATTCTCAATAGTATCCTTCTTGCAACAACAGCAGAAGAGATTTGGGAGGATTTAAGGGTAAGATTTTCAAAAAATAATGGTCCGCATATATTTCAACTACGAAGACAATTGGTATGTACCCAACAAGGTACAGATTCAGTTAGTACATACTACACAAAAATGAAGTGTATCAAGGAAGAACTCGAAAGTTATCGTCGACAAGAGTTTCAGTGTACATGCGGGGTTTTTCAGCAATTCCAGAATCAGACCGACATTGAATACTTGATGTGTTTTCTTATGGGTCTCAACGAATCTTTTTCAAACATTCGCGGCCAGATTCTTCTTTCCGAGCCTCTCCCATCTATCGGAAAAGTTTTTTCCATGCTTCTTCAACAAGAAGAAGCACAGCGGGAGATTATCCCCCCCTCTTCTTATGCCCCTTCTTCACATTCAAAAAAACTTGTTGTTTCTGTTAACAGGTAATTGTATAATTTTTTTGTTCTGAATCAACGATCTTGGATTCTAGGTTACCGCAACCATGGTTTCATAATGAAATTTTATCATTTTTGCAGGAACACACACGGCAAAGGACGGTTGGCACTCGCAAATATCTGCCAGGAATCTTGGCCTTGGTTCTTGGTTTTAATTCTTGTACAAATGATTGTAATAGCATTGCTGGTTATACATGGCAGAGATTAGGACATAGTTCTTGTTGTTAATAAAGTTAGGATGATTGATTCATTGTAACATGCACCTCTATGAAGACTATATCCAAATCGCGACATTTATTCCACTCACATTCTCATTCTTCACCTACTTTTGCATGTATCTTTAATAATTGTCAAATCCATATTTATTATTATAACTATTTTGAATATTTTTATATTAAAAAACTTAGTGCCGATAGATATTACAATTTTAATCTTATTTATGTATGATCCATGGGAATTTTTTTATATTGACATTGTATGGGAACAAGATTTTAGCGACTGTGTGACATGTTGCTGTCAGTGTATGATCTAATCTGCAACTGGCTTGGTACGTATTTACTCTTGTCAATGAAGATTTGATGGACTTTGCAATGAATGATGGACACCTTGCAATTAATGAATTGATGGACCTTTTCTTGGCAATGAGTAGGTAATTCAAGATGGGTTCATGCCCTGGAATGGTCTGGTAAGAAGGAATTTACAAGCTCACTTGAAGTTCCTTTCATTGTTGATGGGTCAGAAGCCGGATTGTTGAAGAGCTATGGACCTTTGAGTTTCCTTAAGGTCTTCTTTTCTCTCTATACCTTCACTATGAAAACTATCAAAACCATCTTGAATAAGCCATACCCCACATAAGCAGGAAATCATAGATTACTTCTTTGACATTAGATTGTGTGTGAAATACCCCAAAACTCTTAACTTTATACACAAAGGTGATAAAGATTCTTCGGCACTCATTCCAATACCCATCATTGATGTAAGTCTCCTCTCATCAGAACGTGAGCCACAGAAGCTCAGATCTGCTCTAACTTCAGCTGGATGCTTCCAGGTATGGATCTACAAAACCTTCCAAAAACCTCATCTTCACTGCTACTTGCATGTGTTTCAAAGAACCATAACTTAGAGTGGTTTCAGACAAGCAGGTTCTTGACTGGTCCTATCGCCTATCACTTCGAGTTTTTCCAGAAGAAAAACGAAGGCTTTCTCTTTGGCCCAAGATTCCTTCTGATTTTAGGTACCTGAGATATTTCTTGAGGATACATTTTCTACCTGAGAAATTTCTGTAGCTTACTAAAGTAAGTTACTGGGTTTTCAATGATGCATTATCTCTTGAGATCCATGGCAAGGTCACTGAATCTGGAAATGGGTTTTCAGATAAGGCTTCTGGGTCTGTGTCTATGGGTGTACTTGGCAAGCTTGAGCTTCATCTCAGTGGGTGCTTTGTGTGCAAGAGTAGGTGCAGTTGACAAAGGGATTG
>Ga0214542_1009708_pt1 | contig 14686 bp, 14 predicted proteins | sample CNSS1metaG_FD_160096 | JGI IMG/M metagenome (GOLD analysis project Ga0214542, IMG submission 160096) | Root nodule microbial communities from cowpea collected in UCLA plant growth center, Los Angeles, California, USA - CNSS1 | ecosystem: Host-associated > Plants > Roots > Nodule | place: USA...
ATATATATATATATATATATATATATATATATATATATATATATATATATATATATATATATTTAAGACTCTTAATTTAAGTGTTTAATAGCATATTGCATATTCCTTTATAGGTAACATAAAAAAATTATCTTCTATAATTTATTATAATTAATTTTTGTTTGAATTGAAGAACCATTTTTGTTTTTCTAAAAAAATTTCTGTTATTTTTCTACCAATGACTATGTTGATATTTGAAAATTTTTCTTAGATCTCTAAAGATTTTTATTCTTATCATATCTTTAATTATACATTTATTTTCTTTGTGTAATTTCATTTAATAATTTCTCAAATTGTTTCTAAGACACCTTTGATAATTTTTTAATATTTTTATTTGTTTCTTTTTCTCATGTAAAATACTATTTTGATATATTTTATACAATTATTTTTTATTTTATAACTCATTATAATCATGTTGTAGTTTTGTTACTATAATTATATAAATAAATTTTGTTTACTATAATATAAAAATTTAATGTAAATTTATTGTAATTTTCATGAATGTTTCTTTCTTATTATCCTTCAACATATATTGAATTTCAAAAGAGAAAAGATCTATGTTAAAATTTTATTATTATTAGTTTAATATTTATTCTTTACGTGATTTTATATTATAATTTTTATTAGTGTATAAAAAGGAAATTCATTGAAATTTAAAAAATTGAAGTAAACACACATTTAATATATATTTTAATTTGAATATTTATATTTATTTTATATTTTTTTAAAATATTTTTAAATTTTATTAGTTAGGTTTTATTAATATTTACAAATTTTATAAATGTTTTGATTTTCATGAAATTTTATTTGGTATTTTAATTTTAAATGTATGCAATTATAATTTTTTTCTAAATATTTTATATCGAAGAAACATCATTTCTCTTAATATTGAATATTTGATATATTATGTTGTCTTTACCATAATTTTTTATTATTTTATAAATATTAATTAATTAATATTGAAACAAGTAAGAAAACGGTATGTGTATGGGTATGAAAATATACCTATTACACGGTGGGGATGGGCATGAGACAAAAGTTTGATACCCATTAGGTTTGAGTATGAGGATGTGATGCATTTTTTCTATGGGGATGGATATAAGACAACAAACTTTGTCCCGTCCTGTTGCCATCCCTACTTGTAAACGCATTAATCTACCGAGTATTCTTTAATACTAAAAGAAATTTTTTATCATAAATGTTATTTTATCTGTTTACTCTTGGTTACAAAGATGTTTTATAAAGACTACAAAAAATACAATTCTACTTTAGAGATTATACTTTCTAGATTTTTATTTACAAAGATTGACAAATTATTGATATATTTTAAAAAAAATTATAAAATTTAGTTATTAATAGATTTGTCAAGGTTTACTATGAAATGGTCAAAGTTCAAAATAAAAAATTTAGTATGGGTACACCTTAGGAAGGAGAGGAAGAATGTAATCTACTATTGTCGTGTGGCACCTGTAGGAACCTTTGAGTCTACTCATTACACTAGTACCTTTACACTAGTACCTTCTGGAAATAGATTCATATACCATCCATTCTATAATTTAACAAGCTCTTTTGTTACTAAAAATCATGAGTGCTAAGGGATTTGCATTTGAACAGGAATGGCTTAATATGTGACTTAATAACATTGTTTTATAATTAACTTACCCTTTTCTTGTGTGTTTGTTGGCTTTGCCCTGTCGTGATCATGTTCATCATGGGAACAAATGTTGATCTAGTGGATGGTGAACCAAAAGTGAGGGACTAGATGCTTAAGAATGCAACATAATCATAACTGCTTTAGATTCATTTATGTTTATAATAAGATATATGTTTAAACCTAGAGAAGTTTATATTTCTAATTGCTATGTAAAGGCTAAGTTTGTTAAATCTTCAAAGGTATGTGTTTTGTAAACTCTTATGTATTTGAGATATCTTTATTATTCTTGAAGCATTTGAAAGGAAATTGATTGTTTTTCTTGATTCTTGATATTCATGTCAAATTTTTAAGTGTTATATGAAATTGACGTTGTGTTAAAATCCATTAAGATGCCTCAAAATTGTTGAATAATGCATTAGACGACTAAGTTCAATCCATTAGATGATGTCAAGCTCATTACACAACTCAATATGCAGTAGATGACCTAGTGGGTTAGACGACCTTGGGGTTAGACAACACCACTATGAAGCCTTAGACGACAAATGGCTTTTGAAGAAACAATTTCCTATACTCTTGTTAAACAAGGTCTTCCGCAAAAGGGTGTGGCACATAGAGTTTGGGATTTCACAGAAGGGAAGATTTTGCATATGTTGATTCTTTAAGGGATAGAGGTAAAATGGATGTAAAATCTATGTGGATTGTTAATGAAGCTCATGAACCATCACTTCAAAACATAACGTTCAACACGATGATGTTTGGACAACCATGTTCTTTTTCTGGTTATTAAAGGAGTTGGAGTACTTATTCTTTTATACATTCTTTGTAAATAAATAAGATGACACCTAAAAGGACGATAATTTATTATTTGTCCAAAGTAATCTTCATCTTCTCTGAAGAAACTCCCCAAAATATAAAGAGAAAAACTAAATTGTGCGATATTGTAGGATATGACTTTTTATTAGATGACAATAAAATTGTCAAGATTGCTAGCTTATCTATTGATGATCCAAAATTAGAAGTTGTATTTTTTCAATTAAGGCGAACATATGAGAGTCTAACATTACGATTTACATAAATTTTTCTTTTTTTAACTTTTTTTGTAAATATTTCTCTTGATTTTTTTTAGATTATGAAGCATAATTGCATAATTTTTTTTAGACTATGAACCACAACCTAAATTGGTTATGGATCTACTACATACAATAAGGATGGTCATAGCTCTACCACACAAAACTATCTTTCTTGTTATTGTTCTCATCCCTAATTTACATTTACTACATGAATTCTACAAATTACCAACGACTTTTTTCCCATGGATTACGATCCATCCGTAATATTTCATTAGCGACGACATTACTAACGGATATTGTCGTGTATTTTACCGATGATTTGTATATGTTGGTTTGTGTATTTTACTAACAGAATTATCGACAGATATTATTTGTTGAATTTACTGACAAAACTAATTAAAATATCGACGGATTTATACGTCGATAATGTCTTCTATGAAATCAAAATTTATAATTCTGATTCCCACCCTCAATTTCATTTCACACCTAAATTTATAGTCAGAGTGAGAAAGTCCAATGCCCACCTTGACTCTGCCAGTCCACACTGAGAACCTGCCACTGCCTTCTCAGAGCTTGCCACTGCCTACTTAGACTACCAACCATGATCTACCGTGAGTATCGTGTTGTGGGTATTCGTGTCCGTGACCTTCTGTCGCTTTCGTGGGCAGCGAAAGCTTACTAGTGTTCTGTCGCGTTGCCTGACCTTTCGATCATCGAGGGACACTGTCATGGTTGTTGCCTAGAGCTTTACTAGAGCTTCACCTCCACAAATCATACCATTGCTTAAGAGCCTCCAACCTTACTCCGTCATTCCACTGCCTCATTGGAGTTCCTCCTCTCCAAATCCATGCACGGAGCTCCATCATTTGATTGGTGAAACAACTTAAGCTTAGGGCTTAAAAGATTGAACATAACCTTGGTGTTGGGATAAATTATGTGTGTGCTATCTACTTTTTATATGCTTTTTTTTTCTCTGTATTTTTTGCAAAATGCATAAAATGTCTATAGGCTCTATTTAATTTAATCCCCCTCATTCCACCCCTTTTAGAGTCGAATTGCACCTTTAAACCTATTGTCCGTAAGTCTATTATATAACCTAAAGCAACATGCCTCCATCGCACAATAATTAAAAAAACATTATAAATCAATAAATTTGAAACTAACATAATAAATATAAAACAAATCTTCATTGAAGCTAAAATGCATATATAATAATAATAATAATTATTAGTGTCCTATACCTAGGCAGACCATGGCAAGTACACGACCAAGACCGCCTAGACATAGTCCCACAAAAAGCAGAACCATAAGCAGCCCATGCCACTTACTATAAAGAATAATACCTAATAAGTCGATAACACCTAACTTAGAATGTCGCAAACAAGGCCTCTAGTACCAACATACGCTAATGCAGGGCCTAGGCTAAGCCCAGGCCCATCAAGGACCAAAATATTGGCCCAACCCATAAGAATGGAGGACATAATTAATAACTCTATAAATACACGTGGACCCCAGCAATTAAGAGGTATACTTTCATTAATTCCCTAATCTTAGATTTGACTTTTGCGAGCCTTTTTGCTGACTTGATCGTCGGAGCCCTCTCCGCATGTAACCCCCTAAGGGTTCAGACCGTATACGCTAGCAAATGGCATGTACAAGTCGAGAAGGAGCCATCTCGAGAGGTCAAGGATTGAGGTCAAGCATGCGCAAGACTTGTCCACAGTATTCTCCGCACTACGATAATACAACCTTAGAGTAAACCCCAAAAAGTGCGTATTCGGCGTCGACCGTGGCAAATTCCTAGGCTTCATGCTCACACAACGTGACATTGAACCCAACCCTGAAAAATGCAATGCCATAATTGAAATGCGTAGTCCCAATAATGTCAAAGAAGTCCAACGCCTGATAAGCCGCCTAACCGCCATATCCAGATTTCTCCCAAAACTAGCCGAACAAACCCAACCTATTATCCAGCTACTCAAAAAATCTGCAAAGTTCTCTTGGAACGATGATTGCGAAAAAGTTTTCCAAAATCTTAAAACTACATTTACATCCCCACCCAACCTCCACAAACTAGATACACATCAACCACTCCTGGTATACATCACCACAACAGATCACACAATCAGTGCTGCCCTGGTCCAAGAATTTGCTGGGATTCAACACCCAGTGTACTTCGTCACTGCCATAAATTTTAAATAAAGTTCAAACAAACTCAAGTTCATACAAACAAGCCTACTTTCTCCGATTGATGCTTGAGGAAAAATTAGGCCAGAATTTTTATTATTAAATATATATATATATATATATATAAAGGGTATTTTCTTGAATTAAAGTTTAGCGGGTACGGGTATCCACGGGGTACGGATACTATAATACCCGTACCTGCCCTGTTAACATGTGGGTATAAAAAATACTTGTACCCGTGGATAGCGGGTATCCATTTTTAATATATGTTTCCTATCCATTGTAGGTTTTATCCACGGATACCCACGAGTACAGATATTTTTGACATCCCTAGTCTACGCCCTTACTTCCAAAACCATCATATCATTGTTAAGACCGATTACCCCATCCAAAAAATTCTCCAAAAAATGACCTTGCCGGACGAATGTCATCTTGGGCCGTGGAGCTCTCTGAATTCAACATCTGATACGAACCACACGGCCCCATCAAAGCCCAATGCCTACTTGACTTTGTCAATGACTTATAACACACCTTCGAGGAGGACCAATTGACACTATATGTTGATGGTTCCTCTAATCCAAAAATTAGACTAAAGAGAAACATACGAAAAAGAATTAATGACTTGATTAAGATGTTGATTTATGTAATTTAATTAGGTGATTAAATTATGAAATATGAAATAATTATTATTTGAGTGATTTAAGTTATTTTTGTATTTATGATAATTATTTAAGTGATAAGTTATTGTTTTATTTATTTTTAAATTTTAATATTATACTTAATGTGGATATATGCTTTTATAAACCTACTGTGCGTGTTATATTATAAGAAGGTGTGTAGTTGCTACCATATATATTTTCACGTTACTGCACATAGTTTCATTTTTAATGTTTTTTTGTTTTTTTTAAAACTTGAAAACCAGTTAAGATTTTGGTTTGTTTTTATTTTTAGTTTTTTTTTAAATCTTAATTGGAAAGATTTAATTTTAAAATATTAATAGAAAAGATTAGAGATGTTAATTATAGATGAAAAAGATAAGATTTTGAGAAAAGGAGATAAAATACTTTAGGGTTTCTAAAAGGTGGTAGAGGAGGTGGATGAGAGGAGAAAACGAGAGTTTAATAGTAGAAAGAGAGGAACCGTGGAAGAGACTATGGGAGAAAGGATTTGAGGTTGCTAACAAGGTAGGGGAAGCTGAGTTTGTTTTTCTGTGTTGTTTGAAGCTTTACCTTATTTCTTCTCTTTATTTTGTTGATTGGTGCATGAGGTTTTAATGAATATACTTGATATATTCTTCTCTTTTCCATGGCCTGCATATGTGATTGTTTTCTCTTCATTCACGTTGTTGGAGCAAGTTTTTTGCATGAGATTAACTCTTCTACCTCTCCTTTTTGATTTACGTGAATGTGGTGCAAAGTTATTAGCTTTCCTCTTTCTTCTTTTTGATATCATGCGTATTGATGTGGGTACAGTAAATGATTTTATATTTCAATGAGGCCAAGGATTGATCCTGCTTGTACGTAACCTATTTATTTTGGTGCAGCCACCTTTCCTTTTCTTTATCTCATTTTGCGGCGCTACCCATTTTTCTACACTACACACTTTTCGTAAAATGAAGGTTCCTACTTCGTTAACCGTTGGATCATGCTGAAATTTTAACAACCAATCCTTAACACATAGTTCTTGACTTTGACTGGTCCGATCTGAAATCGGAGCTCTGTAATGGAGTAGTTTTTATCGCAAGGTCCTTGTAGTTTGGTTGTTGACAACATTGACCTTTGTTGCTTGTTTGGTTTATAACTTTCTCTATAGTTATTCAATTAAGTTGGTTATTATTGCATTGTATTCTTGATTCAATCATATTTAATTTGAATATAAATACATGATTTTTGGAGTTTTACACAAGCTGTAGTTTATTTCTAAAATCCCAAATCGTTTGTATAATGTGTTGATAAGTTAATGGATTTATGTTATGAAACTTTAATTCCCATGCATGATGTAGTGGTGTGTATTTTGTTGGTAATATATAAATTCTCATGTGTAGCATGTTGGGAGTGTTTGCCTTGCTTGAAAGCTCTTGGTGGAATTTAATGAACATGTGATGCTATGTTTGGTTTAATATGATTGTTTAGATTTGGGGTTTGTGTGTTCAAACCAAGGTTGGATTGTGATCATAAAGTTTCCGTGTTAATTGAATGCAACGTTGAGTATTATTGGACATGTTTTATTTACGAATGTCTTTTATGAATATCATTATTTTTGGTTAACTTACCCCTATTTGTTTGTGTGTTTGTTGTATGTGCGATGATCGTATAACGTGTGTGTTATACGGGAGCAGATGCTATTGCAGATAATCTTGGCATAGAGTAGATCGACGAGAGGCTGGGGTGAACTCGGGAAATTTTATAATTTATTTAGTTGTTTTAAATCAGATATTAAAATATATGTAATTTTATTTTGTCCGCAATTGATATTGGAAGTTTTTGAAAAAGTGACGTTTGAAATTATGTAATTTAAATTAAATTAAAAGTTTTTTTATTAGTATATTTTCAATGATAATATTTTTTTCATCAAATGCGTTCGTTTTCTAACTATCCGTGACATCCCAAAATTGGGGTGTTAAACTGAGTACCGCATACTATCATAATTGACAATGGCTGACAATTCATAGATAAAGAACTCGCTAAATTTTACACCGGTCTTGGAATCAAACACATCACCAGCTCCATAGAACACCCACAAACCAATGGCCAAGCTGAAGCTGCCAACAAGGTAATACTAGTTGAGTTGCGAAAATGATTAAATGGCGCGAAAGGACGCTGGCTAGAAGATTTGTTGGAAATATTATGGGCCTACAAATGCACCCCACAATCCGCCATTAACGAATCCCCCTTTAGCTTGGTCAACGACGCAGAAGCAATGATATTGGTTGAAATTGGTGAACCTTCCCTACACCGTCAAATATATGACCCAAACGAGAATCGACATAATCTATGCACCCACCTAGACTTATTAACTGAGTTGAGAGACAAAGCGCAAATCTGAAACATAACGGTTAAACAAAGGGCGGCCAGGAAATATAACTCGAACATATATCCGCAGTCATTCGTCAAAGGAGACCTAGTCTAGAGGATGACTAGTAATGCAAGAAAGAAGGACGGCAAATTCTCAGCCAACTGGGACGGACCATATCGAATACGAGACGATGCAGGAGGAGGCGCTTACAAACTCAAGCAACTATCAGGAGAAGAGATACCGAACACGTGGAATGTATCTCACCTAAAATTTTACTTTAGTTCGCCTAATCAATGTAATGAATACTTGTAATCCTAGGTGTACTCTCTTTCCTCACCTGGCATTTTTTCCTTAAGGAGGGTTTTGGCCAGAGAGTTTTTAACGAGGCATCCCAAACTTCATGAATAAAACAAAGGGTTCTTCATCCTATACTCAGCAAACTTATCTGGTTAAATTTCTTAAGTTTCCCACCACTTAGCATAAGTAAGCAGCCTAGGTCGACCACTGCTTATCTTGTTAAATTTATTAAAGTTCCCCACCACTTACCACAAGTAAGCGACCTGGATCGAACACTGCTTATCTTGTTAAAATTATTAAAGTTCCCCACCACTTACCACAAGTAAGCGGCCTGGATCGAACACTACTTATCTGGTTAAATTCCCCACCATTTACTACAAGTAAGTGGCCTAGGTCGAACACTGCTTATCTTGTTAAATTTATTAAAGTTCCCCACCACTTACCACCATAACCATCAATGTGCTCCAGGATAATGCAACCCTTAAGATCTTCCAGCTCAGTCTCCAGACCGCCATGTTTTTCCTTCAGTTTGTCATAATCGGCTTTGAGATCTACAATCCTTTCCTTTAGCTTTTTCTCAAATTCTAAACATTGCACCTTCCAGGTCCCTTATCTTTTCCTCTCCTCCAGCCACTCCTCCCTCTCCTTCTTCCAAGTCGCTTTCTCTTCAACATGCTTGGCAACTTGGACTTGTAGCTCCTCCATTTTGGACCGATTACCCTCCTTCAACTCTCTATGATACAAAGTACCCACTCCGCGTCCCAAAATCAAGGCTTTTCTATTAAACTCTAACATAGCCTTAATCATGGCATTCAACTCCATGTTGTCAATAGAATTGACCAAAGACTCCGACAAGTTAATCTCAATATCACGTCGAACAATAGTCTCTAGCAACTTAAAAAGCCCAGCCTTGGGTTTCTTCGCACCAACAGAGGATCCCAGCCTCAACAAGGCAGCCTTTACCCTCTTCACGTCCTTGCCCCCGCCTTGCTTAGCGGGCACCTCCGCTTTCCTTTTGGACCCCCCATGTACATGAACTTCCACCAAGGGATCTTGTAGATTTGGAACTTTAGTATTCCCAGCAGCCCTGACCTTCGCCACTTTCTCCTTGCGAAGAGCTTGAAAGAGATTCAAATTTTTCTTGCCGACTTGTGCCATATGACCTACAACAATAACAACAACGCCGATTAGTTAACTCAAACACACCTTACCATATAAATACAAAAAGATACCTTCTATATCAACAATAGGGTGTATCGAATTATAAACCCTAATTAAGCCCTTAGTTGGCATCTTACAATTAAACTTCGTTAGGGTATCCACCACCTCCTTATCCGCCAATGACAACTTCTCCCTCTTCATATCCTTATACTGCCAAGGGTTATTGGTCCAACTGAAGGGGAACTTGGTGGTCCTATCATCAGTATAGAAATATGAACGCTTAGGCTCCTTCACCACAACCTTGAAGAAACCATCTTTAAAATGATTAAACGATTGGGTAAATGCATCCAGCCCACTTATCCCTAGCCGACTTATTAGCGACAACCATGTTGTTGGACTTCTTGGTCATGTATCGTAGAAATATAAAAATGATCGTGGGGATGGCTGTAGATACAACGATCGGCACAAAACCTGGAAAGCCTCAAATATGCCCAACTATTTGGATGCAACAGAGTAGAGGCAACGTTCAGCAAGTGCAATACCCCCATTGTGAAATCATCGAAAGGCAACCTCACATACAACTGTGAGAAATGACACATATACATATAGAAAAACTCTTCTGAAGCTCCCTCTTGGTCGTGGCAAACGCAATCAATAACGCTTACCCTCTCCAAAGCCAGTATGTTTCGACTTATATTCCTCTCTAGGTAGGTATACAATTAAGCCACGACTTCAGCAAACGAGACCATCTGAATAAGGAGTGTTGAGTCCGCACATCCTCAGCCACCCATTCATACCTAGCCTTTGCCAGCCAGCTACTTTCTGCCACCTCTTCTGGTGGATCCTCCCTCGTTTCAGTAATCGTCTCCATTGGGATCCTCCCTACACCAACCAATTGACCACCACTCCCTCTATCTAACCAACTACTCCCATCTTCCCCTGAACGCTCACTCCCACTACCCGAACTAGATAATGACACACTACCACTAGCACTACCAATTGACATACCTTTTTTGAGATACTAAGATGATGGCAGAGATAAAGAATGTATCGGACAGATCTCACGCACACAAATAACTTCTCTCAAACTTCTTGCAAATGAACCAAGGTGAACAAATTTCCCTCATCAATTGTATTTATAACCAGGATCTAAATCACTACAACTTTTCCCGTCAAAAGCAACAATCATATGAAGCGTCACAATGAATGCAAAACGTCACAACACTTGAAACGGTGGTGCAAATCCCTCTGAATAGACCTCTGACATCTGGCACCCTTTCACCTACCGTCGCTTTTTATGCCTTAGTCTTAACACTGTTCATAACACTTAAAGATTGGGAGGCTACCATACTGTACCCCGACAATAAGTAATTTTTCTTGCTCTGAACTACATGAACCATGAACCATAACATCGTGGCAATTTGCATCGTCCGAATGCACCACAGCGGACAGATATTGTAGCTGACAGTACCACTCATGACCTACACAAAACTCATACACTTCTAAGCCTTTGATGCCACACCTGTTCCGGCAAGGACTGATGGTTTGGTGTACTATACCTAGGCAGACCAACGCAAGTACATGGCCAAGACCGCCTAGACATAGTCCCACAAAAAGTAGAACCACATAAGCAGCCCAGGCCACTTACTGCAAAGAATAATACGTAAAAAGTTGATAACACCTAACTTAGAATGTCGCAAACAAGGCCCCTAGTACCAACATATGCTAACGTAGGGCCTGGGCTAAGCCCAGACCCATCTAGGACCCAAATATTGGCCCAACCCATAAGAATGAAGGACATAATTAATAACTTTATAAACACACGTGGACCCCAGCAATTAAGAGGTACACTTTCATTAATTCCCTAATATGAGATTTGACTTTTGAGAGCCTTTTTGCTAACTTGATCGTCGGAGCCCTCTCCGTAGGTAACCCCCTAATGGTTCAGACCGTATACGCTAGCAGATGGCATGTACAAGTCGAGAAGGAGCCGGCTCGAGAGGTCAAGGATTGAGGTAGGGCATTATTTGTGTTCCCTAATATCTCTTATTTGTCTCCACAAGAACAATTAGGTATAATTACTTATTTGGTTCCCTAATTTTTTGGTTTAGTGCAATTCGGTCCCCTTATTATTGGTTGTTTCAATTTAGTACCCCAATTATTTAAAAAGATTCAATTTGGTCATTTCTGTTAAGTTAGAGTTAACATCGTGTCCGTACAGGACATGTGTCAAGCCGTGAAATTTTTTTATTTTTTTAATTTTAATTTTCTTTCTTAAAATTTATAATCTACCACATATGAGGTTATTGTCGTGCCACGTGGCAGTTTATCGTCATAACACGTGCTAGTGGTAATAGTTGATTTCAATTTAGTCCTCTATTTTAAATTTTTAGTTTAATTTAGTATCTCTAATTTTTAAAACGATCTAATTTTATCCTCTCCAATTTGAGACCAAATTAGTAAATAAACTTAATTACAACTTATATATACATGTTACAATAATATTGTTTTAATATATACATCGAATCACTTCACCTAAATACTCAAATTATTTTATTTTTTACATTTTACCTTTGTAATTTATTACACTTGAAATTTTTTACACTTCTAAAAAATAAAATAATTTTAATATTTAGGAGGTGTAGTGATTTAATGTATAAATTCAAAACAATTATTTTAACATGTATATATAAGTTATAATTAAACTTATTTACTAATTTGGTCCCAAATTGGAAAGGACAAAATTAGATCGTTTTAAAGAATTGGGTACTAAATTGAACCAAAAATTTAAATAAATGACTAAATTGAAAACAACTATTATCACTACCACGTGTCATGACTGTAAACTACCATGTGACAGACAGTAACCTGACATGTGGCAGATTATAATTTAAAAAAAAATAAATAAAAATTAAAAAAATTAAAAAATTTCACAACTTGACAGGTTTCCTGTACGGAAACGGTGTTAACTCCAATTTACAACTCAACAGAGAGGACCAAATCGAACAATTTTAAATAATTGGGGTACTAAATTGAACCAATCAATAATAAGGGGAACAAATTGAACTAAACCAAAAAATTAGGAGATCAAATCAGTAATTATACCTAATTATTATTATTATTATAACTATCATTATCATTATTATAATATATAATAATAATTATTATTATTTTTTTTTATTATTATTATAATAATAATAATTATTAATACTATTATTATAAAAGATAAAGACATACAAGAAGAAGATGATTATTGAAACTTTGTACCAAGATTTTATTTTGTTTTCAGTACAATAAACCTTGGTGACCCAAAACTTTACGATTGGTATTGGTGTCTAAGATAAGAATCAAATCAATTTCTTATCTTGGTTCCATCTCTGAAATAGTTACTTCATTTGTTGGACAATACATATTTTGTCCTACATCTTCCTCAACTAAAACCCTTTCCATTAAGAAAACAGGTTTTTCTGGTTGTGGTAAAGTACTTTCACTCGTTAACATTGTAAGTACTGAAGTCATATTCGGTCTATCATTAGGTTGATGTTGTATACATAAAAGACCAATATGAATACAACGTAAGGCTTCCGATAGAATGTATGAGTCCCTTAAACAAGTATCGATGAATTCAATTGGGATGCTCTCTTTCCAACACCGCCATGCCTACAACAATGCAAAGTAATTAACAAAATCCAATTCATTACCTATAAATTGAACTTACTTTCAATACTTACATGTTCAATAAGGTTATAGTTGTGGATTGAGTAGGAAAATCCTTTATTTTTCTTTCCGCTTAAAACCTCTAATAATAAAACCCCAAAGCTATAAACATCAGATTTGACCGAGAATACTCCACCAATTGCATATTCAGGAGCCATATAACCACTGAAAGAAATAATCACATGTAAATTATTTTTAGATATGATTTGTGATAAATATCAACTTTCATAGAAAAAAAAATTAATTACTTACTATGTACCCACAACTCTCCTTGTATTCCCTTCAATCTGATCACCTCTACCTCCTCTTGCTAATCCAAAATCAGAAATCTTTGGATTCATATCATCGTCTAATAAGATATTGCTTGATTTTAAATCTCTATGTATGATTCTTAATCTAGAATCTTGATGAAGATAAAGGAGTCCTCGAGCAATTCCAGTTATAATATTTAATCGTGTAGACCAATCTAAGAGCTTGCTTTGAGAGTTATCTGTCATTGATATTTTTGTTACCTTTAATTAGTCAATAAATATATGAATGAAAAAGAGAGTCAAAAGTTTAAGAAAATCACTAACCAAAAAGAAAGAAGTTTAAGCTTTTGTTTGGCATGTATTCATAAATGAGCAATTTTTCTTGTTCTTCAATGCAATATCCAAGTACTTTGACAAGATTCCGATGTTGAAGTTTGGAACAAAATATAACTTCATTCTTAAATTCCTTGAGTCCTTGTGCGGATGTATCAGAGAGCCTTTTCACTGCAATATTCTTTCCATCTGATAATGTCCCCTTAATAAAATAAAATTTACAAAATAAGTTAAATTGCATATAAAGAAGTAAACCTATGTTCTATTTTCTTGACTATATGGTAAAGAAGATCGTTGCATACATACTTTGTATACAGGACCAAAACCACCTTGGCCAAGCATGTGGTCATCTGAGAAGTCATTAGTAGCACATGCTATTGTATCAAAATCAAACAAAGGTAGCTCTAGATCATCTTCACTCCCGTTTATCTTTGCTTTTTTATCTGTTTCATTTGAAATGTGTTTAGCATCACATTTTATAAGTATTTTTCTGTGCTTTATCTCAAAAGAGGTTACATTATTAAAAAGATATTACATTACTTGATTTGTTTTTTTTTTCCAAATTTTCTATAAAAAAATGTGAAAAAATATTTTTTTTTTCTATAAACTTTGTAAAGTATCACGAAATATTCGTAAAATCTTTATACAATATGATGTTACATGTCCTTTAAATTTTTGTTTTACTGAACTATTTATACCTATGAAAATTGTATACCCCTTTGTTGTTAGAAAAAAAGTAAATTGAAGGGTATTCAATAGATAATATTACAAAATAAAGAGAAAATCTGAATATGAAAGAAACCATAATTTGTGTCTCGACGTGTTATTTGTTGAATGAGTAAGTAATTATTATAGAATTTTTTTTATATATCAGATTTATCTATGATAATAATAAGTAGAAAATTTAACACGCTATAAAGCAAAGTGATGTTACATAATATATATATATATATATATATATA
>Ga0214542_1009709_pt1 | contig 14686 bp, 7 predicted proteins | sample CNSS1metaG_FD_160096 | JGI IMG/M metagenome (GOLD analysis project Ga0214542, IMG submission 160096) | Root nodule microbial communities from cowpea collected in UCLA plant growth center, Los Angeles, California, USA - CNSS1 | ecosystem: Host-associated > Plants > Roots > Nodule | place: USA...
AATATAAATAATATATAAATAAAAATTTTTTATATATATATATATATATATATATATATATATATATATATATATATATATATATATATATATATATATATATATAATCCAGTAAACAATGTACCACCCCACCCAATTCCGGAATTCGTTTTCCGTTAATGTTACCTTCAACAATTAACTCATAACACAATCGAAAAATACTGGTTCTCACCTCCCAGAGTGCACCTCACTTTCGGAAATGGCCACTACCTCCGCAAGACCTTGTGGAAATGGTCATACAAAAATGAAGAATGTAATATAAAATCACTAAATGCCCAAAATATTCTTTAATCTTACAGAAAGAAGGGAGAGAATATAAGTTTGAGAGGGGTAAAATTTTAAATGAAATAAAAATAATTTATTCTACGGTATTTTTTCAATAATAGAGATAATTGTCTTCAATGAAAATCTCAACCTACGTTGATCTTATTCTTCAGTGAGTTTTCGTCGACATGGAATGAAAATAATATTGTAATTTAATAACCGTCTTATAACACGGTTTTCATCCATATGTCATGAAAATATTTAATCCTATAATTTAAAACTGAATAGATTTTCGTACCGTGTACAAAATATCTATCGATAATATAGAAATGGATGCACGTAATTAATATTTCATGGTCCTAAAATTTCATCATGCAATCTATAAATATATGTTTCCCTGTCCCTTCCTTCCAGGCAAAAGAACTTTTTGTGAGAAATGTCTCCATGGAATTTCGAAGAGCGTGTAGTTTATAGTATCTTTTAAAACGTTGATATTTAAGAAGTTGCAACGGTGACAATAAGAACATTAAAATTGTATAAAATAATTATAATATTTGGATTAAAATAAAAGCGACCACAGCATTTAGCATCCATGATGATTGGTTAGGAAGGTGTGAGTGGTGGGAAAAAAGAAAAGAAAGGAAATAAAAGTTATCTTAATGTGCAGGTGAGGGAAGAGAGAGGGCCCGCAGAACCCTAACCTCTGTGTTGTGATAAAGATTGATAAAGCTTCATAAAAACACAAAAAATAAGCGCCAAATCTGAATCATGCAAACACCACCACACACCATGAGCACCCCTAACCCGTCTTCCAGGAGGCCCAGACGCCCTCACAAAAAGTCCCTCTCCCTCCCCGCCCGTAACGGAATAACCGCTCCGGAAGATGGCGGAGAAAGGACCGTTAGGAATCTCCGTTTGTCCAAGGCCCTTACCATCCCTGACGGAACCACCGTCTCCGACGCCTGCAGACGCATGGCCGCGAGACGCATCGACGCCGTTTTGCTCACGGATTCCAATGCTCTGCTTTCCGGAATTATCACTGACAAGGTTACCGTACAATTTCACGCCATTTTTTTTTGCACTAAATGTTGTTTGCTGTTGTTCACGTTTGTGCGTGTCGTTTTCAGGACGTTGCCATTAGAGTCGTCGCCGAGGGGATGAAACCGGAGGAGACGACGGTGTCCAAGGTCATGACGCGGAATCCCGTCTTCGTGACGTCTGATACCCTTGCTCTTGAAGCGCTTCAGAAGATGATCCAGGGTTAGCTTCCAATATCTCCTCTGTCAATCTCGAACTCCTAGTTAAATATTTTGATGAATTTTTCACATATATTCCAGTTGCATTCTGCGTTTTTTTTCTTCGCAGAGGATGATCGTTGTTGGACGTTATGTTAGTTAAGGGATATTAGTTATTATTTTTTACGTTACATAATCGCAGCTTGTGGAGCCCTGTGTATATAAACATGTCTGGCCCATTCTAAAGTTAATTGAATTTGGAGGAAAACACTTTCGGAGCTAGATATGGAAAAGTACATCACATGACACATATTAGAGTTGGGCCATAACTTTATTGCCTTTTACTACTGCCTCCATTTTTTTTTTTGTGAGAACCATTAACTAATTCTGAAAGATTAAGAAAATTATTATTTTAACTTATAGTATTGGACATTTTTTAAGTTCATTTTTTATGACAACATTTAGTTGTTGCAGATACTGTTGTCTAATGAGATTTAGAGTAATCTGTATAATAGGAATTTTGTTAAAACATAACGCTTATTGCCGAAGTGAAGCTTTAATTTTGATTGGTGAACAGTGTTAACAGAGTATCATAAATATTGCATCTATGTGTTCTTTTTTCTTTTTTTATATAATGCGCAACGCTAATGAAACACTTGAAATTAATGTATTTCTTCAATTACTCATTGAGTTAAAAGTCAGGTTAATTTTGTAAAAAAGATAATGCAGTTAAAAGATGGTGTTAAGATATTTTAGATTGATTCTCAGCAAAAGTACCCAGCACTGCTTTTACTAATTGTTTCATTTTTTGCTTGTTTATCCTTCTTAAGTGATTTCTCAATTTTTTTGGCGCTGAATGGCTTCAACTTTGTTATCTTGTAATCATGATCATCGTGTGTTGTCCTTTGTAGAGTTTTTATCGCTCTGTTTTTGTTTTATTTTATTTTTGCCCGTTACGTTTTCTTCTTTAACTAGTTGATTATGCTAGAATCAGGCAAGTAATTTTAATAGATTCTCTCTGTGTATATATATCTAGTTTAATGGACTCATACCCTTGATAGAAAGTATTTGATTAAGTGAGAAATATAATTTGACTTTTTTACTGATAGGTAAATTCAGACACCTCCCAGTTGTGGAAAATGGTGAAGTCATTGCCATGCTGGATATCACCAAATGTCTTTACGATGCCATATCTAGGGTGGAAAAAGCTACTCAACAAGGGAATGCCGTTGCTGCAGCAGTTGAGGGAGTGGAACTCCGACTGCCTGGTCATCTGTCTGGTTGGTTAACAGTTTTACTTTTACATACATTTTTATTTATGATGCTTCCTGCTTGTACATAAACTCGAGTTGCTTCTTCTTGCATCCGGTACATCTATCTATATTAATACTTATTACAGCCATGGTCGAACATAAGTTTAAATTTTAAGATAAAATATGCTTTTGGTCCCTCTAAAATTTTGAGTTTAATTTTAATCCTAAACTTTTTGTTTTAGTCCTTTTAATTTTGGAATGCACCACCACTTTTAGTTTTTTCAATGGCTTAGATAATGTTTTGTTGAGAGACAAAAAGTGGTTTAGATTACATTTTAAGAATCTAAAGTGGCGTATTTCAAAATTAGAGGGACAAAATCTGGACAAAACGAACTAAAACTGAATTTTAGATATTTTAGGGGACTCAAAACATATTTTATGCTGGCTTACTCTTAAACTGACTTGGCTGTTAAAAAGAAGTTAAAGATTTGTTATCTCCGTGGCAGAAAATAAGGCACAAAGGAACTGGCAATACGAAAAAAGTTTGGAAAAATTTCTCTGGCCTGCTTTTTGTCTTATTTTTCTTTTGAGGTTCTACTATTCTCCTTCACCCACTTCCTACTTTACCTCCTGTTTTTGCAATAAAATATTTGTTTCTTAAAAAGCCCAAAGAGTGGTCAATGTGAAAAACCTATTAGTTAATGACTCGTGCAGTTATTTGTTACTACAACGAAAATATAGTTGTCGTCAGAGAAACTATTTTTTCCCGTAATTCCTTCGCTGTATTTAAAAAATTTCGAATATTTTTATGGACCAAGTATAGCAGTTGTTTGTTTATGCATACATACTTCAGATGTTAATTTGGAAGGTATTCTCCGTGAAGTTTAGGGAAAGTTGGTAAATGGAAGACAAGATGCTATTAGGAGAAAGACATTAAAACTTGCAAGTTCTGCCTATCTATAAGTTCTCTGGCAGCTCACAATAATATTTGGGAGTGTTGAAAATTGCCATGTATTCTCTTCAAGTTTTAATGATGCTAATTTTCTGTTTCAATTGTCAATTTTTTTGTCAGTTCCAAATACTTTTATTGAAACATTGAGGGAGCGCGTGTTCAAACCTTCCCTGACAACTATAGTTGGCGAAAGTACAAAGTAATTTCACATCATATTTTCTTGTTCTTTTACATGTTTCCAAGTGACTCTTTTATAATCAGATGTGATAGTTTTACAACATTCTGTAGCTTTATGTGTTTCTAGGGTTGCTATTGCATCAGTATCAGATTCTGTCTATGTAGCAGCAAAAAGGATGCGGGAGTTGCAAGTAAATTCAGCTGTGATTGTGATGGAAAATAAGATTCAGGGCATACTTACGTAAAATCTTTTTCCTGAGGCTTTAGTCTCCTCTTACAAAAGCAATGTTCTTGATTGATATTTATCAAATGGACATTGGAAATTTTTGTTTTATGCACAATATATTGTCCTAAATCTGTTCTGCAGTTCAAAAGACATCCTTCTGCGGGTTGTGGCTCAAAATCTTTCTCCTGAGGAGACTCCTGTGGAAAAGGTTGTTATGATTTTATATTCTTAAGTAACTAAACTGGAAAGTGGTTTCATTTGCCTGGTGCTTATATTTACTAGGTATTCTGTAATAATTTGATTTTCTTCTTTATTCCTCACTTTGTTACTTATTTTTTGTTAGGTGATGTCTCCAAACCCAGAATATGCATCTCCGGAAACAACAATTCTTGACGCACTGCATATGATGCATAATGGAAAGTACTTACATCTTCCTGTGGTGGACAAAGGTTAGCTTGCCTTAATTGCCTACGTACTTCCTTATGTAATTGTGCTAAGTATTATTTATTTCGCACTTGCAGATGGAATTGTTACTGCTTGTTTGGATGTTTTGCAGATAACTCATGCTGCAATTTCTCTGGTAAATTTCATGTTTGAGTCTCAAAATACATGATAATCGAAGCTATTTAATGGATATTTTGAAGACAAATATTCAGGTTATCCAGTGTGTCGTGTGTCTGGGACTCTGTTTCGGTTGATAACTGATGTTGCATGATAATGATTTTTATAATACTTGGACCATTACTAATATTGAACAAAAAATTGCATATAATCTTGATTCTTGAATATTATGAATTAAAAAGTATGTACATTACTAACATTTGGTACTATTAAAAGGATTATAGTGTCCTGTTTCTATGTTGTGTACTTTGTAGGTTGAAAGTAGTCCCGGAGCATCTAATGATGCATCAAATACAGTTATGCAAAAATTTTGGGACTCAGCATTTTCTCTAGAGCCGCCGGAAGATTTTGACACCCATAGGTACCTTGGTGATATGTATTCTGTTTTCAATATATGTTGTTTTGTTCTGTAAATAAGCATACATGTCTGATTGCAGTGAAGCCTCTGCGCTGGTGACTTTGGACGGGGCAGATACCACAAAGTCTACATATCAGTCTGTAGGTTTTGGAAATTCATTTGCTTTTAAATTTGAGGATCCCAATGGCAATGTGCGTCGATTCTACTGTGGTAAGTGACATCTTGGGAAAAGCTTCGCATGAACTTTAATTTACTGATATGCGTACTTTTTCTGTCGCTGAGGACTTCCTGACCATAAGCCTGGATTTATTATTTTTAGAAGTTGTAAGTATTTGCTGCTGTCTTTTTTATAGGTGCTGAACACGTAGACGAGCTTGTATCTGCTGTTATGCAAATAATTGGGGATTTTAATGACGGAGAACGCCCTAAAATTCTGGTATGTTTGATTCTAGATTAGTTTAGTCTGCCTTTTGGTCGTACTAAATCTAAATATTATGATATGATGTCGGGTTTTACTTCTCTTCTAGTATAAGGATGATGAAGATGATGATGTTATTCTTGAGACTGATAACGATCTTGCGGCTGCTGTCAGCTATGCTAGGTCTGCAGGATTGAAGGTGAAGTTGTCTTCTTTTATTTGTCTTTTCATTTGAAAACGTGGCCTTTTCATGGATCTGTTCTAATGTCTTTGATGCATGCTTACACTAAGCGTCTTTTTTATTTCAGGCTTTAAAATTGGATTTGCTGTTTGCCACTTCGACTAAAACAACAAATGTACCATCTGATACAGCCAGTATACAGAAAACCAGTACATTGTCTCTCCGTTCTGGTATTTTTGCGGGTGTTATTATTCTTGCGAGCGTTAGCGTATTGGTGTACATAAAGCGCTCTAAACAGTAATATATTTGCTAGCTTGAAAGCAAACATGCTATAATCTTATTCTGATTATTTCCAGAGTATAGTCGTTGACAAAGGAAATGATGGACACAGAATAGGTGTATATGCTGTGGAGGTTTTCTATTTACCTCTTTTTATCTTTTTCTGTTTGGGTCACTGATGTGTTTATAACTTACGATATAGTTGTAAGTGTTACATTCTTCTCTGTTAAGGTGCTTTCAATTTTTTATACATGAAATTTTCATCACCCACCCTCTAACCCAAAATAAAGTAGATCAGCTTTAGATCACCCTCAAGGTCAAGCCATTTGAACCGGGAAACGGTTTATGTTTCTGAACTGGAAACAATGTTCGGATGATATATTATTTTGGCAACAATATAGAACATCTACCTAGCTAGTGATATGGGTAAAAAAGCACTTCAACTGTTTCTAAACAGTACTTGATATGACATTAACTGAACCGTACCTTTCTATATTCTTAAAATAAAAAGTTAATAAAAGTAAAATAATAGTAGGTAATATTTGTTCTAATAGATCTGTTAGTAGTTTGATTGTGGTTAAATTGATAAATAATTAAATAATGTTATTTTTAACTTTGAAGTATTAAATGAAAATAGTATAATGTTTAAAAAGTCATAATATTAAAAATTAAATTTTATATATAAATTTCAAATACTCGATTCATAACTCCTGAAATATAATTTTAAAATTAACATGAAATTATAGTAAACGTAACAACACAAGTAATAATATCTATTAAGCGGGTACACAGAAACGAAATAAATATAATCAATATAATATTGTCACAATTTTTTGTTAAAACCATACCAATTAATATTGCTTTTTATGTCAAGTAAACTGATTCCAACAGATTTTTGTTGATTTTGGCCGGTCTTCCTGGTTTTAGACTGATTCTTTGCTTGACCTTTTTTGGGATTCATATATATGAAAGATGTATGACGAAGGCACGGTTGTTTCAGAAGTAGTGAAGAGCGAAATTGAGAGGCATATTATGGATGGAAATCAAAGAAGGTTATTTTCCCTTGAGATCAATGCTCAGTCAGTTATATGACACTTTCTCCAGTTTACGTTCCACAGTAGCAGTTTCCTCTAATCCTTTGGGTGACAGGTATAGTAATGATGCAATTGGAAAATTGGATAACAGGTTTTCAGATAAAGAAGCTTGGGAAAATGGGTAATATTTATTTGAATATCGTTTCAGGACATGTAATTCGGTAGGACTAATTTAGAAATGTACTTTAATAATAATGAAGCATAAAATAATCAAAGAAATTGTTTTTACTGCATAAAATGAAATAATTGAGCATTAATTACAAATGAAGTCACTAGCAATCGAAATATGGAATAGTTTGTGAACAATAGCTTTCATTAGCAAAAACAGCCATCACCTGCATATGACTGAGGTACACTATAGACAACAATAAACCTACCCTTGCTGCCAATCATGGATAAAAGGTTAAAGAGAGACAGATTTTCAAATCTAATCAACAACGAACAAGACAAGAATGAAACCACAGACAGAAACATTAGTAATTTCTACAAATACTTTCGTGCAAGAGCTCGGACTTTGGTATCAAAATGCGACGACGTGATCCGGGAGCCAGGCAAGTAGAGGGGATTGAGGAGAGTCTGCAATTTCTCAAACAAACAATAAAGTTACTGAAAAGAAAATATTAGTGAGAAAACATTCATTCTCATTGATTTTGGAATACAGAGGGGTCTCTCTTTTGTACAAGAAAAAAAGAGAGAAACTAACAAACAAGCAACGTGGCTGATTTTAATAACCGTGTATCAAACTCCTCCTCATGTGACAACTCGAAATGTTCTAACATTTATAATTAATGTTGTTGAAATTTGAAATAGCTGATACATTATGAGTTTTTAAATGGGATTTTAATGCTGTTCATAACATATAAGAACGTTTTGTTGCTTATTGTTGGTTATAGTTGGATATATAAAGTCCATATTTATATAACTTATCTTATAGGTTTATAAATGTTATAGTAGTTCAGGAGTTAAAATATAAGCATTTATATTTCCAATTACCTATAAATATATTAGATGTTTTTCATGACCTACATAAATATTTGGATAAATTTAATACCAAGTCATACTTCGAACATTTGTAGTAAATGTTATGGCCAACACTTTGAAAACAATATAAGTACCCATAGTTTAGTTTTACCTAATAAATATTAAATTACTTATATTTCGTCTTGTTTTTACATCAACCATTTACATGGATCAAAACATATTACATCGAAAGAACTAAAGGCTTGGGACAGTTTCCATTCCACATAAAAAACATGAAGTAATACATTCAAAACAGAATTGTTAAGTTTCCAAAAAACACTCATTGCATGTGTCTTCGTTGGGCCAATTCCATTTCTCGGGAATAATCAATGAAATTCGTCATATTTGATAATATTTTGTTTGTTGGACTCAAACTTATTTGCATAAATATATATATGTATAGTCATTATTTCGTAAATTACTAAATTTTTGTAAATAAATAAAATGTACATTTCAAATACACTGATGATCTCATCGGTGTTAGCTCCTAAATCACAAGCAGTTTTACCACGACATTCCGCAATCTATCATGAATACAAACATATACAATAAGATTCAATTACTCGATACATTTTGGAAAAAACAAAAGGGTCTATACTAAATACATGATTTGGTAAATTACTTAACGTAAATATATAAAATGAGAATTGGTAACACACTTACCATGGCAGTTAAACTCTGAGATCCTAAATCATATGTAGTTGTACCACTACACTACGTAATGAGAATTTAATATATTAAAGCCACAATGTTCAATTGTGTTTATAATATACATGTACCGGCTGAATTTGAGTTTTAACGTGTTCAAGAATTTTTGGATCGGTTGAGACCTTCATTAGTAATGCACAAGTTGGGTTCTAGCTTTGAATGCAAATGTACAGTCTAGTCTAATAGTACATCCAAATCATCATCCAAGTTATCATCAAAATACTTTTAATCATCTTCACCTACCTATTAACCAGCGAAATAAAACACAAATTGAAGTCCATTAATTTATTATAAAACATAAATCATGTGTAAAAATTTACCACAATCATTTTCTTTTACAAATCTGCGGTTGATATGCTAATAAAGTTGGTACATTCTTGATCTCACATCACAAAATTAGCATAGTGGGATCCATCATCACAAATTTGTAATTTCAGCTTGTATCTATAACATTCAAATAAATTTTATAAGCTTTCAACTGGAATGGGTATGAAAAAATAAAAATGTAACATATTTGAATATTCTAACCTCAGAGCACATTTATTGCATTATTGCATTTGAAAGCACCACTTTCATTAGTTTTTTCTTGTTTCATTAGTTTTTTCTTGCAATGGTTGCAAGCCAAAAATACTATCCATCATTATCGAAATTAAATTTAACCGTAGTAACAACCGTACGCATATGATTTCATATATAATATTTGTGAACCATTTGCGTTCAAATTCTTCTTTCTACAACAGGAAAAAAAGACCACGTGTCATCTTCTCAGAATTTTTAAAATAAAAAAATAATCAAAAACAAAACAATCTCATATATTTTGTTCTTATTCTCCGTATCCCACACACAATATCATCTCTTTCAAACTTCTCTCTTTCTCAAACCTCTTCATCTTCTTCTTTGTCTTCCTCAAACCTTTTCATCGTCTTCTTTCTCTTTTTCAAACCTCTTCAGTTTCTTCCTCTGTTTCTGGATCACTCACACACAACACCATGGCGAGCACCAAATCTTCAGCTTCATCTCTCTCTTTCTCACTCACACAGAATACCATCTTTCTCATTTTACATACGTCATCACCTTTTTTACTAAACTTCATCTCTGTGTTTCTGACTCAAACATTCAGATCTGTGAGCTCTTTCTTCTTTTTTACGATTCTTCATCGATTACAGTCAAGAATGCTTCAGAAAAACCAAACTTTTTTCTGGTCTAAATGGTTGAGATGAAAAGGTCGAAGACAGACAAGACTCTCAAACAGCGGAAGCTTTGAACAAGATTTGATTTTTTTTGTTGCAGAATGATCACGGTATGTAAAGTATTTTTTTACTCAACTGGTTATTTTAATCCTTTTCAATCAAAAAAATATTACATTTTATTCTTGCTTTTATGCAATAAATTGTTGTGTTTTCATCTCCAACACGTTCTCAGCTAAATGGTTGAAATGAAAAGGTGTAAGAGATGCAAGTCTCTCAAAACGCAAAAAGTTTGAACAAGAATTGAGTCTTTTTGGTTGCACAATGACAATGGTGTGTGAAGTATTTTTTACTAAGCTTTCGGTTATTTTCATCCTTCTCATTCAAAAAAATTTTACTTTTTATTCTTGCTTTTATGCAATTGATTTTTGTGTTTTCATCTCCAACACTTTTTCATGATTCAGAATTTCATCTTTTTTGTTTTGCTATTATCTTCTTAAAGTTTGCTTTGATTTAAAATTTGATTTTGTTTACATCAATGAAAGGTTAGAAAAGATCGGCAAGAGACAATGGTACCTAAAGTTTCATTTTTTAATAAAAGTTTGATTTTTTATTCACATCCTTCTTTAACACCTGATAGTTTTTAATTTAATTAATTTTTCAAAAATAAAGTTAATGAAGCATTTATTCCTTAATTTAGCATTTGATGAGTTTTCATTTTATAATTAATAATTTGGTATTTGTTCTAATGTTATTATTTTTATTTAAGAAAGTTTTTTTTTATAATTTCTTATTTTTCGAGTTTGTTTTTTTATAATTTATACTTATTTTTTATAATGTTTATTCCCAAGTAATTGCAATAATTTCGAAGCAGGATGAAGTACTGATTGTTGGAACAAGTATGACTTCTCCTATTCTCTTTATATATATATATATATATATATATATATATATATATATATATATATATATATATATATATATTCATAATGTTTGCAATTCTTCATCACCAACTAATAAGCAAGAATCTTCTTTTTTCTATTACCAATTTTCTTCTCTTACCAATCTTCTTCATCACCACTCTATTATCCTACAATGGAATCCATGACCACTCCACAATCTATTCTTTCTGTAGAACTTATTGGCGGATTCATTACTTTGTTTCTGAAAGACCAAGTTTATTTTTCTATTCCTTCACAGTTATAATTTTTATCTTTAATTTTATTTGTTTATTCTTTATTCTCAACTTGCTCATCTGTGAAGGATTTTGGACACGTGGACCGACTGTTCATAATACGATATGGGAAGGACATTGGTTCACAGTGGACCATTGTTGATTACGAATGTAATGTTCACAATGTTACCTACAACATGGATATTCACACTCCAATGATTACCCAAGGCTGGAATGACAAATTGTTTCTGTTAAAATATGTTGGAAATTATTCTTTCCAAATCCACTTCTCTAAACATTCTCCAGTCTCAAAAATCCAAGACAACTTCCTAAAGAATATTGCCATCCATCATCCTCTAACTATGTCAAAGTTGATTCATTTTCAAGTTGAACTATCGAGATACTACTGTAAAGTCAGCCACTTGGTTATATATTTTTTTCTTATATTTATTTAAATGCCTTATTAATAAGTAATATCTGTTGACATTTTTTTTTGCAGAATTTGAGAAAAGAATTTGCGAGTTATTTTGAAAACAGTGGACTTTCAAGTGTTGTTCTCCACGGACCAAGGGGCCAAGTCAAATGTAAATTGATCATAAGACCAAGGTCTATTAAGATAGGAGCTGGCTGAAAAAAATTTTGTGCTCTTCATGAACTATCTGCAGAGGATCACCGTGAAGTTGTTTTTGAAGTTGAAAGTGAGAAAACAAGCACAGATATCAAAGTTCTTTATCCATTAAATTGCTTTTAAAGTTTAGCAGATGTAATTATAATTTAAACTTCTTATATAGATGAAGTTATTCGTGTTTTAATTTAAACTTTATATATATATATATATATATATATATATATATATATATTTATTTATGTGTTCTTTTCTTTTTTTATATAGTTTTTTCGACGTAATTATTTGAATTATGTAGTTTTTTATCAAATTAATGGAAATCAGAGGTTTTGAGTCAATATAAATAATTGTTAATTAGATTTTTAATTAATTAACATTAATTAGCATTCCATTCCATGTAAATTCAAAATTTAAACGTCAATCAAATACAATAACTATTGTTTATTAATTATTATTATTATTATTATTAAAATCAGATAACTTAAACATTATTTATAAATTTTTACAACATTAGCATTCCAAGATCATTCTACTTTAAGTTCAAATTTTTATTTTTAAATAAATTTTAATGACTGTTTATCATTGCCACCACTCAATGAAAACCTTTTAGTCTTACAAAACGTTTTGTATTCCAACGCATTAAAATACTATTTCAAATTATCTCCAAATCAATGTGTCAATCAGTATTCCAACGCATTAAATTTTGCACTACTCGAGATAATGATGAATAAATTGCTCCATCATCTGCCACACGTTATAGTTATTCAACTTTTTCATATTCCAACATTAAATACCAAATCCTTTTCCAAGAAACGGTTTAGTTTTTTAAATATTTTTTCATTATGTTTTTCACTTCTCAATATAAACATGATTGCACTGTCCATAGTTATCAATACTTCTCAAGAAGATAATCATGATTGCTCTACTTAATATTATTATCACGAAAACACTTTGATCAACGTTACCTCTCTTCACATTTCTGAACGCATCTACGTCTATAATTTTCAACTTATCTTCTATTTTTCATAGTCATCTTTTTTCATCTGTGTATACAACATTTAAAGAAGTTCTTCTCCATTACAGAAAGGTATGCATGTTTAACTTTTACATTTTTATGAACAACACACGTTTATCACCTATACTTCTCTTGACATTTCAAATCAAAATTTTCGTTTGATCATCTTCTCTGTTTCATCATCATCACCATCTTCTTTATTTCATGATCTTCTCTATTTCATCATCATCAACTTCTTCTCCATTATAGAAAGGTATGCATGTTAAACTTTTACATTTTTATGAACCACAAACTGTTTTTACCTATACTTCTCTTCACATTTCAAATCAAAATTTCCATTTCATCATTTTCTCTATTTCATCATCATCATCATCATCTTCTCTGTTTCATCATCATCAACTTCTTTTCCATTACAGAAAGGTATGCGTGTTAAACTTTTACATTTTTATGAACCACAAGCTTTTTTTACCTATACTTCTCTTCACATTTCAAATCAAATTTTACGTTTCATCATTTTCTCTGTTTCATCATCATCATCTCTTATACCTTTTAAAAGACTGTTTTGAGATGTCAACAAGTTCTTCTCCATTACAGAAAGGTATGCATTTAAAACTTCAATATTTTTATGAAGAACACGGTTTTATCACGTATACTTCTCTTCACATTTGAATAAAAAAATTACGTTTCATCATCTTCTGTGTTTCATCATCATCATCTCTGTTTCGTGAACACCATCTCTTTTTCAATGTTTCTAAAATTGCTTATACGATCCATTGAGATGACGACCACACAATGCATACTTAGTGAATAATCAATACTTGCTGCAAAGTGGAAGGGTGGATTCTTTACTATGTTCATCGAATAACAAGTTTTTTTTTAACTTCCTTACTTATAAATTATTGACCATTATTCTTCTCTGTGTAAAGTTAACTAATCTTTTCTTGATGAACTTGCTTTTTTTTCAAGGATTTTGGTTTCGTCAACCGATTGTTTGTCATTACATTAGGCCATGAACTAGGTCCATGTTGGACTATTTCTGATAACAAGGGTAATGTTCACCATGTTACCTTCAACATGGATATTTATAATCCGAGGATTACTGATGGTTGGTGTGATATAAGAAAATTTTATCAGTTAAAACCACCCAAACTATGTTATTTAAGGCATATTGGAAATTCTGCTTTTGAAATACACCTTTACGATCACTGTTCAGAATCAAATGTTCATAAATTTCTAAGTCATGTTCGAACAAATCTTCCACTAACAAGGTCTAAGTTAGTTCATTTTGAGTTCCGCCTTTCTAAATATAATTGCAAAGCAAGCTTTCTGGTGAGGTTTCTTACCTTTTTTCGTATTTTTTTTAATATTTATACCATTCTTTATGTCTTCTCTTTAATTTTTCTTTAATAAAACTCCGTTTTTATTTCAGATTGTTTTATTTAATTTGTTTTTTGCAGGATTTGAATTCAGACTTATGTAACTATTTTCGCAATAGTAAGTTGTCAGATATTGTGCTTTACGGTCCAAAAGCACAAGTGCAATGCAAGTTGTTGATTAAAGCTAAATCGGTGAAGATAGACAGTGGATGGAAAAGGTTTTGTGAAGTTCATGGACTAGAGGAAAAATATTTAATATTTCTTGAGGTTAATGGTGAAAAAGCAAACAAGGATGTCAATGTGCTGGTTAATATAAATGAATATTATCATCGCAACTGAAATCATCCATGAACAATATTATTTTAACAGATTAGTTATCTATAATTTTTTGTATGAATTATTATGGATTTTTATTATATATATATATATATATATATATATATATATATATATATATATATATATATATATATATTTTTATTTC
>Ga0214542_1009711_pt1 | contig 14683 bp, 5 predicted proteins | sample CNSS1metaG_FD_160096 | JGI IMG/M metagenome (GOLD analysis project Ga0214542, IMG submission 160096) | Root nodule microbial communities from cowpea collected in UCLA plant growth center, Los Angeles, California, USA - CNSS1 | ecosystem: Host-associated > Plants > Roots > Nodule | place: USA...
ATTTGTAGGATCAAATGAACAACTTGCAGATGTATTAACAAAATCCTTGAGAGGTCCTAGGATTGAATTTATATGTTCCAAGCTTGGCACATACAATTTGTATGCTCCAGCTTGAGGGGGAGTGTTAAAATAAATAGTCTTAAAGGAGATTCATTTTCCTAGAAGCATGCTCTAGATCTAGTTCCTAAAAGCATGCTTTAGTCCTAGTTCCTAGGAGCATGCTTTAGTTCTAGTTCCTAGGAGCATCTTCTAGAATTCTCCTCTTTCCTCTCATCCATTGTATCTCATGTACTATAAATATTGAAACCTAAGAGGAGAGAACACACACTCTCAAATTCACTATAAAATATTCTTCTCTTTAATTTCAAGTATAGTCAAAGTAGAGAAGTAGAAAAAAAAAAGACTTGGAGACGGCCGACGTGGCTAACGGTGAAGGCTGGAGTTGGCGACCGGCGGTGGGGACTGGCAACAGCAGCTGATGACAGTAGTGAGTGACAGTGATTGTAGTTGCGGTAGTACTGTGGTGAAGGAAGGAGTGTTGTTTTATTTCTAAAGAAAAGGAAAGAAAACTTTATGGGGTAAAGAAAACTTTACTGCAGTAACTTAAGTAAATTAAGTAAAAGATAAAAACAGGGTAAAATAGTGATAATGGTCAGAAATATGTGTAGGTTTGTTTAAATAAAAAATTTAGTGGGTCAGGCTCAATTTGCTAAAGACTAAAAGGCAAAGATCAAATTAAAGTTTCTGCTCATCTTTTTCTCACCATGCCACCACTGTAAACCACCACCATTTTGCACATTTCTTCTCTTCTGTTCAAGATTTGGGTTCTTATTTTTTTATCCGATTTTTTGTCATAATTGCTACGCCACTGTCATCCATCATGCCAAAAGCAACCGTCATGAAAAATTTGATTTGCCTCCGCCTTATTATGGTGGCAGACCGAAAAACCAATACTGATTTCCGCCATGACCGAAATTCAATAACACTTCTAGGATATCAATAATTATAATATTTATTGTGATGACAATAAAGAAGTGATAGTGTTAACGGTTATAATAAAAGTATAATAATAGTTTTACAATAAATATAGTGATATAAAGACAACAATTATAATTATAGTTAATAATAATGAAAGTAATATATATAAAAACAATGACAATAATAATAAAAACAAGAATAATAAAACAATGTCAACTATTTAATTGTTTTTTAACTCATTTTCCTTGAATATTACATTAAAAATGGAAATAAACAATTCGGTAAGGAAGTGTATGTGCATCCAAGTATTAATTGACCACATGATACAACAGTCCTTTTATCTTGTCTACAAGCTCCTTGTCACCAAACAGTCTTTGAAAAGTAATATTATAAAATTTAACAAACTGACGATAGTTTTTTAAATAGATGACATACATTTTTTTAAAATATATGGATTAAACTTACCATATATAACAGTTCATAATTGAAGCAGCGTATAACTATTTTAATATACCAATCCATAAACATTTTTCTCTTCAAATACAAAATAATAAACCTGAGAACTCCTCCCATGCACGGATGAACCATTAAATCACAAAGACATATACCAGAAATGAATGGAAGAAGACTGATTAGATGCTATCCTTTACTTTCATAAACTCATCAATGGTGTAAATTAGCAAAGACTGCATATAACAAGAGGTCCTTTTATTTACTTAATGAGAATTTTACATTCCTTCATTGAAGGTTGAGTTGGAAAGGGATAAGAAAGATTATATGAGAATCTAAAGGAAGGGAAATAATGAAAATGTTCTCAATCCTTGAACATGCAAGGAAGAAGGAAAGGGAAGAAAAGGGTAGGACATGAAAGAGAGATACAAAGTGCAGATAGGAATAAATAAACCAGAAACAAAAATGTAGTTTCCACTTAGCTGGACAAGAAAATTGAAATGGATTTTGAGAATACAACAGAAAGGCCTACTTAGCCTGAATTACAGAACATATACAACAATCATGATAAGAACAACCATAAGAGAATCCCTCAACTCTGAAGAAGTAGTAACTTAACTTCTCTCTCTCTTTCTTTTCTATTCTTCAAAGGCTACATCCATCTGCAATAATAAAGCTTGCCCCACTACTTTATGTTAGCAACCTAAAAATCTAGTAGAGGCAAATGAGAAGAGAAATGATTCGAAGTGAAAAAGTAGTGCAAGTTTTATCAGTAAATTAGCAAGCAAAGAGACCATTACAATGACAATGAGGGTGACATAATCAGCATAAAAATTATCCTTCCCAAATTCAGAACCTAATATGCTTAGCAAGTAGCAACTATAAATCAATTTTCCTTCAGTTCTTATGCTCAGATATTCTGCAACTGGGAAAAGGAGATACGGACAACCGATCCAGAAAGTGGACTTGCATGTTTGCACACAAGGGCTTCAGTAGCCTGTTCCTCAGTGTCAAATTGAACAAGTGCCTGTTTTTTAGCATTCATCTCAAACACTTTGCAGTTGACAATGTTACCATGTTCCTCCAAAAGGCTTACAATCTCATCTTCAGTTATGTCTTGTGGGAGGGTGGACAAGTGGATCATTTTTGTCGGGGAGCAGCAATACCGATAGTTCTTTGCAGCATTTCGGTTGAATCGATTGAGATTTGAATTGACATACTCGTGTGTATCAGCACCTTGGGATATGTTTGCATACTTTGAATAGTTGACTTCCAATCGCTTCCCAAACAACATGGCTCCCTGTTTTCCAAATTCAAAGGTTTTAGTGAGTAGCTCAAAGCTAGAGTTGAAAAGTGCCTGATTAAATTGCAGGCAGCAACTATGGAGAATAAATACATCAAATAAACACAAATATTTGGTAGACAACTAGAGGATCTATATTCAATGTAACGTGCACTAGCACCTGCATAAAATCTCGATTCAATTGGCTAGGAATCCAGTTTTAATCAAAATTTAATTAAGCACTTACTGAATAAGCACTTGTGTATAAGTTGTTTCAACAATAAAATATGAATATGGTTGAATTGTTTCCGAGTAAGTTCCAAAGAAGAAGACTAGTAAGCATAATATCTTATTGCATGAACAACAAATACAATGAATCTACAGGCACAATAATAACATTTCATGTTAGTGAAGATATCACAAGATCTAGTTAAAGATATATATAACCAGCAAGGTGACAAGAAACAAACCTTCAGAAAATGTACTGCTAATTCAGCCTGGAAACCATCCCCCATCTGGATAAGTGCATGGTCAGGCTTATTTCGGAGTAGTTTAATTCTGACAATGTTCCCATAAATGGAGAACAAATTGAATAGTTTATCTTCGTCTATTCTCTGAATAAAAACAAATTACACGCCAAATATAATTTAAAAAAGTGTAGAGAACTTTATGGAAAAAGGGAAGAGAGATCAAGGCAATGTACTTACATCAGGACTGAGATTCGCAACAAGAATCGTACACCTTTCATTTGTTCCAGTTATGCCAGGAGGCAAACCTCCCCCAAAGGCAGCTGCAATTGCAGCAGCATTGGCCATCTAAAATTCAAAAACAAGTTAGCACGCCTGATTGATGTTGGCATATTTTATGTCCAGAATGGCTTAGAATCAAAATCAACCGAGCTTAAAATAACAATTAATTTTTTTTCCAAACAATTAAGCTAAGCCAAACATGCTTTAAAAATATATGGGAAGAAAAATTCATTCAAGTGATGCATATCAACGCTCAACTAATAAAGAAAAAACCCATAACAACAGGTTCATAATATAATGACTGTCATTTATCACAAAAAAGGACGAAAATACCAAGCTGATCACATAGCAGAAAGGCCAACAAACATTTTCAGTGAAACTTTCGAAAAAAATTAAATAAAATATGAAGCCCCATGGGAAATTACTTTGCTAAAGATCAGTAAACTCAAATTCTCACCTTTTGTAGGGTGCAGTTATGAAACCAAGTATTTACCACATTTTTAGATTTTAAAATATCTATATAGTAAAAAGAGATCAACCACTAATCCGCTAGACATTTATAATGCTACTTTTCACAAGATGTAAATTGATGATAAGTTGATAACTTCATCGTATATTCCACTGCAAATCACTAATCGCAAAAGAGACATCAACTTGACTTGAAAAATATCCACCTGTGAGAATCCAGCTGCAAAAAGAAAACAAAAATATTAGTTATACAAAGAAATAAAACAATAACAAACAAAGCAAACCAACCAAAGCAACTTAAAATATTTAGCACCTGTCCTTGCTCCAGAATACATGCCTCCTGCATCACCATATCCAGGCTATCTCATAGAATATGAAAGATGAAGTGAAAGAAACAGATTAGTTAAGGATTTGACAAAGATCAACAAGATTTGATTCAGAAATAAACAAGTGACAAACAACATACTTGTGAAGATCGACCTTTCTGTTCAGTAGGCAGATTTGGGTTCGTGAAGTCCCTGTGGAGCATGAGGGATAAACTCATTATAATAATTACAATGTTATAAAAGAGACAATGTTTAAAAGGACTACAAATAAAGAACCAATTGAATCACACCTTGAACGATCATTATTGTAGTTCACTTGTAGTTCATCAAGGCTGCAATGAACATGAATTATTATCCAACCATAAATAAATAAAGGCAAGGCAGAAAGATGGGGGATGCAAGATTAATCCGCAGCATAGAAGAATAACACAAGTCACTAAACCCAAAAATGACAATGGGATGAAATTGCTGAGATTAATTTAACTTACTTTGAGTATTGAATGTCCAACTGACAACAACCATCATAGATATTGCGTCCCTATAAATTGTCAGAAGTACAATCATCAAATATAAAAATATATCGCCAGAAATTAACAAGCCAAGTAATGCCACAAACTCCATGTAAATGCAAAACAACCTGTAGTGTACTTCTGGCAGCAACAGCACTTTGACGGGATTGATACTGGATGAGAGCCTGAAAGCCTACACAGTTTTTAAACACGAGATGAAACCAGTAATAAAACACATGCACAGAACATCAACCAATTAAATATGATAGGAAGACAATCTTCTTCCTTAAAAAAAATGCAGTGATGGTCCTTGTTCCTCAATAGCCATATCTTATAACAGGGTATATGTATACTGTGTGAAAAGCAAAAAAAGAAATGACACTGACACATTGAAAAACGAAAAACTTAATTTCATTCATATCAACGAACTCATTGTCCTATTTATCTACCAAACATATATTTACATAATGCAAAAGAAATTATTACATGAACCAAATATCCTCTATTCAATTCAATCCATTTAGGCCCCCCAAGACAAAAAGAAAATCTTAAAAGGAAAAGAAAGAGAGAGGAAGAAATCTGAGAGAATCTGACCAGCTGACTTCTGAAAGGTTACAATCTTTTCCACAAATCCATGGGGAGAAAACACTTGATGTAGCACATCCGCTGTTATAGGATACAGCATGTGATGAACTGTAACTAAGAGAATTCGATTTGGCTGTGCATCCAGAGAGTTGCCGACAGCAGACAGCATAGAGAAAGAGAAGAGAGAGAGAGAAAGGAGAATAAATAGAGAAGTTCGTGATAAAGAGAAAGAAAACTACAGAACAAAAGAAATCAACACTATACTTATTGCAATACAAAGTCTGAGAACAATATACATGTATATTATGGGGACAGAACATCGCATAAATATAAAGAATACAAATGGTAAATGAAAAAGGGTTGGTAAATATTAAGTTTTTGCCACAAAAAACCAGTTGAGGCATATATTTTCCATTTAAAGAAAAAAAAAACACAAAAAACCAACCTCATCCTCTCGTGCTTGATTTTGATCCATTGTAGTTAGTTCTTGATGTGAGGAAAACTGGACATAAACATTTCTCCCCCTACAATAAAACAATAAGATAACTATGAAAAGAATAATAATTTCTTAGAAGCAATCGAAACTAATAATGCTTTGTAAATCTCTTAACAAGACATCCAATATCAAGTTATCAAAATACTACCTTTGTTCCAATATATAACAACAAAATACGTAATCCATCAAGACCAACAAAAAAAATTGAATACCCACCACCCCCGTAAATGGCTTCAGTAAAGGTTAATGGTTATATTTAATTATATTACTCATAACTCAAGGGATAATTGTTTTAACCAGTGGCTGACTTGTATTGCTAATAGGCCAATATATAAGAACAAAATACGTAATCCATCAAGACCAACAAAAAAGTTGAATACCCACCACCCCGTAAATGGCTTCAGTAAAGGTTAATGGTTATATTTAATTATATTACTCATAACTCAAGGGATAATTGTTTTAACCAGTGGCTGATTTGTATTGCTAATAGGTCAATGAATGCATCTACTTTGTTGGGAAATGAGTCAATGTCTCATTAATAGACTTCATACATGAATTAAGGATATAAAAGACAGTTACCAATTAATAAAGTTGAAAGTGGGTTCTTATTCTTATAAATAGGACAAGAGGTAGTTGTATTCAAGTCAACCACAACAAATTCAAAAGTGAAAAGATAATCTATTTGTACCTTATGCTTGGCTGAACATTTGAATAAAACTGTAAAGCATTAACTGCAGAAGGAATATCTTGCATTTGAAGAAGTGCCTATAAGAGCAATAGATTATACAAATAAAAAAAATGATGAAACAAAACAGCCTAGATTTCCCAGAATCTAAGGAAAACAGAAAAAATTATTTGGAAATAAGAATACCAACCTGATTTTTTGCACGCAACATAACAAGCTTTGTTATAACTCCAAAAGGCTGAAATAGCTGAAGCAAATCATTCTGCAACCACATGAGTTATGACTTATAAATCACTTGATAAATTTAAACTCGGCAGAAAATGGGAAAGAATTGTTCATTCAAATCATCTTTGATAAATAAAATAGTAAACATAAAAAAAAAGAAAAAAGTATTGGTTGTTGGCGGCAATTACTTTATGACTCATGGAATACGGTGACTATAACTCAATAAGCAATTTTAGAAAATGTTATTATACACTTTCCGGTTGTCAGTAATGCACAGTAACCAAACATCCTTGTATTCTACCACAGGCTGGCATCTAGACTTCTGTTTGCTGTGGTGTGGATTTTTGTAAATCCCTCTTTCATTTAAAAAGTATTCCAAAATCAACTTTTTTCCCTTTTTTCGTGACCTGATATCCAAAGCCCTCTCAAAAGGTTTTACTGTTTAATTTGGATTGTAGTACTCAACAGATCAGTAATAGTAATTTAGATTACGATCGCAAAAAGTCACTTCATATCAGAAATTATTAACGCAAATTCTGAAATCAATGTTCATTTCATTTTACATTTCCCTACTGATAGGTGTGTCTAGGTGTCTGTAATATTCAGATAATACTAAACTAGAAGAAATATAGAGTGCCGTGGCAACACAACAAATAATGTATAACTGTTTCTGAAACGAACTATGCAAAGATTTACAGTTAACTACATGTTATTACCAGAAGTTTCGTTACTGACATGATCTTGCAGCTTCCTTTTATAAATATAGCTACTAATGTTGAATACAAGTACTTTTTAGTTAATACTGTCCAACATCGTTTGATATACCCACTACCTAAGTTAGCAGGTTCAGTTAGCAAGGAACGGTTGTTTTACCACTAAAGAGATCCAAAGTATGGCAAACAAAACCTGTTATAATCAATAACTGAAACGGAAATTGTAGAACTAATTACAAAAACGGCTATTGTCACTTTCTTTCCCGGACGAGTCAATATTACAGAAGTTACTATTCTGGCCATGACAGCGCCGAAGCTCATGCAACTATGCAATGTTAAAGCAATGACATGATCATATAACAAAAACAAGTAACAACAGAACACAGACACAAGAAAGAGTAAGAATGAGGAGAAATAATTTACTTCAGATATCTCATGTCCCACATTTCGAACGTGAATGACCTTGGAAGGTTCAGCCATTGCAAATTACCTAAGCAAAACACAAATAACAAAAAAGGAAATAAAAATTAAAATAAAAAAGAAACATACAACCAATATATCTGCATCTTCTCTTCTGTTTGCATTCCAATTTGAACATGCAACAAAACGTTCCCACTAAGAAGCTCGAGATTCATTTGCTATGAAAAACCAAATTCACAGCAAATCAAGATTCAGGCGGAAAAAAAAAATTGGGGTTTTCTGAAACCAAGTGCGAATCGCGTAAAAATCCAAACTTTATCTCCTACTCGATCGAACTCGTGAAAAACTCAGTTACCCAATTGAAGAGGTGAATCTGGGAGTGAGTAGAACAAAAAGTAATATACAAAATAAAATGCCACGCGGCAAAAGGGTATCTTCGAATCACATAAAGGAGCACAAAAAAGTTTCTCAAAATCGCGTCACGATGGCACGGGCTGCAAATCGTACAAAATGGAAAGCTAACACTCAGAAGCAGAGAGAGAGAGAGAGAGAGAGAGAGAGAGAGAGAGAAAGAACTTGCCTCGAGAGAGTGAGTGAGAGAAGAAGGAAAGAGAAGAGAGAGAAGAAAGTTGATTACAGAAGGTGCAAACGGTGTCGTGAATTTCTTGCCCTACGTATGTAATCATTTTTAAGCCCAAAACATAGGAACTCAATGATCCAACAATGTTACATATTTTTAATCTAATTTTTGAATTGTTTTCTATAAATTTAACTTTAGTACAAAATTATTTATAACAATAGTTTATTATGTGAATATTAATATTCATAAGAATGTAAACAAGAAAAAAAAAACCTACCAGAAAACAATCTTATGTGGGTTGCATTCGACAAACATCAAACATTTATAAAGTAAATTTTCGATTAATTTCCTAAAATTGCAATTATCACTCAAATTGTAATTTAAAATTAAAAAAATAATAAAAATAGTTCATAAAGTGTATATTAGTGATTAATATTTTTTAAATCGTAACGTAAGATAAAAATATAGTCTCTAAAATAAGCCATCAGACATAAATTTATTGAATGAATTATATATTTATTTCTTAAAATTATAACAGTTTGTTCAATTAATCTTCAGAAACATAAATAATTTATAAAATTAAATACTACTAATTATTTTAGTATCTAAAGTTAAAATTAACTATTAAATTGATCTTTAAAAAAAATAAAATGATTAATAATTCTTAAAATTATTATTTTAGCACCTAAATTTGAAATCGACTATTAAATTGATCTCTAAATATAAATAAAATGATGAGTAATTCATAAAATTATAAATTAACAAATAATATAGTTCTTAAAATTAAATAGACGTAACCACATTTTTACTTATTAACTTTTAAAAATTTATAATACAAACCTTCTTCATAAAAAAAATTAAAAAAAGTTGTGAATTTTCAACCGAAATATATGATGTTTTACTGTTTTTAGACTCAAATATGATTAATAACATAAGTTCATACTTCTTTTTCTATAACTATATTTTATATATTATTGTAATAAAATACATTAAAAATATAATCAATTAAACGCATTAAATTTTTGAAACGTACGTTTTTTATATATTTTTATAAGTCCCCTTTTCCTTTAAAGCATATAAAAAAATTATTAGCCTAAGTTTATCTTGTAAATGTGGAAATGTGAATTTAACTATTCTTTTTAAAATTATCTGTAATTTATAATCTATAATTCTACAGAGGATTTTCTCTTCTTTTTTTTTTACGATTGATAATTTTAATTTTACTTTTTATAATATAATTATTTGATAAATTTTTAAAAATAACAATTAGTTTTACATATTTTTTTCTAAAATTGTCCATTTCTCTCATTTCTTTTCCTGTCCATCAATAATTATTTTTTTATTTTTTTATTTTTTCATTTCATTTTGTACATTAAATTAATAATATTATAATATTATTATCTATTGATATAATATCATGTATATTAAAAAATATATAATATTCTTAAAAAAATATAAATTAACATAAATGTATTAAATATGAACGGTAAGTATTCACAACAATTGGTTTTAGATTTTTCTTGCGAGATTTGAACTAATGTTGTCAAAAAAGATGTTCGTACAAATATATTTTCAAATTGCTAAAATGGAATAATTATTTACTCTAATTTTTCTGTGTTCACGTTAAAATGAGCAATTTTATTAATACAGCAAGCAAATATTTTTAAGTGATGACAACATATTCTTAAACCATTTTTAACGAAAAAAAAAACAATATAATATATTTTTTATATTTTCTTAAGAACTTTAATCAATATCAATTTAAAGTTATGGTCAAAATACTCTTTTGATATCTATTTTTGACACATTTGTTTAATATGGTCCTTGTTTAATTTCAGTGTTTAATTAGGTATTAATTTTTGTCGAATTTCAGTGTTTAATTAGGTACTAATTTTTGTCGATTTTAGTCAATATGATCTTTTTTGCTAATGATGTTTAAATAGTTAACATTGATGGATAATGCATGTCATGTGTCGATTCGTGATTTTTTTTTTATATTTCCAATTTTCAAGTTTAATATCACTGTCACGTGTCAATTCGAGATTGTGTTATTTCCTTTTGTTCAATTCAATTCCTTTATTTCTTATTTTTGTTCAATTTGGTCCCAATTTTTATTAAAATGAAACATTTTTGTCTCTTCCCACAAAAGACTAAATTAAATTTTTATATAGATGTATACTAATATTTTTATTAAAATTGACATTTTAATTAATTATTTATGAAATTCAATTATAAATTATTAAAATTACTATAAATTTAATATAATTCTTGTATTCAATTATTAATAAAATATAATATTATAATAATTCAATCTTTTTAAAAAATAATATTTTACAAAATAACTTCAATTTCATGGGTCTAAATAAGAAATAGAAATATATAGTCAAATTTTAAATTATTATTCTATGATTAATAGCTTTTTCACCAATAATTTTATTTTGATATTTTAAATTTTTAATAATTATTAGGGAGTAATGAGTATTCTCATGTTAAATACCATGATTAGACCTGAGCGTTGGTCGGGTTGGATCAAGTTCGGGTCCAACCTGACCAATCCCACAAATTCAATATTTTAAAATTCAATCCAACCTTTTTATTTGTCAGGTTAGCCGGATATGAATAGGCCCAAATACAGTTAAATATGGGCAGGTTATTCGGATTTAACTTGTTTAGATGAATTAAGAAAAAAATTATCAATTGGAAATAAAAATATTTAATGACTGAATTTGTAAAATTAATAATTTCATATAAGTATATCAACCATTACAAAATTTTAAAACAAAAATTTAAATAGTTTTTGAATGGACAACAGTAGCAGCAACAAGCCATCACAAATAACCAAGATAAGGAATTAATGAGTTTTTGAGCAGGAGCAAGTGCCTTTGTGACTTCCACTTCTTTTCATACAACCATATCCCCATCTTTGTCTTGCTTTCAGCATTTTTTTCAATGTCAAAGATGAATCAAACTCACAAATAACAAATGTTCAACAGTATCCAAAATGTCTAAATAAAATACACACTAGACAAATATCATCCAAAACATAACACTCAAAGTAAAGAGGTGAATGAATATATTAAATTTGCTTTAAAATTCAAAACAAAGTATCTATCTATGTACTCTACAAGAAATTGAGACATGTTTCTAAACAAAATTATTCAACTATAAATGTTATGTACCCAAGTGCTAAAGCCCCATACCACTAAAGCAAGAATCCAAGGATAGTTGACGCAAAAATCACCAAACTTTTACTGAAAGTTCCAGTCAAATGAAAGAACACCTGGTGGGTCTAATATGAAACACATAAAATGGTACCAACAACAACATACCACAAAAACACTTCAGCAAAGAAAAGTTGTAGCTAGTTATATAATAAGAAACAACTTTGATGACAAAAAGTTAATAATACGATTGGAGATATTTTTAATACGCCTTTCCAAAGTCAATCCAAGATCTTGGGGAAACATCACAGCAGGTATTCCTATATCAACATCAATTTCATTTTCTACTTAAATCATCTTGAAAAGTTCTGTATAGGAAGAAAATACAACAATTTATCAAAACAACCACAAAATAATATTTATATTTACAAAAGAAATATTGAAACTTAGAATTTATCCAACAATCCATTCAAAAGCACCACACCTATTTGAGAAGTGGTTTTGCTTCTTCAATGATGGAAGTACTTGTGTCTACCAATTTCCTCTTTACAACCATGATGTTACATTACTACAAATATTGTTGCCCTTAAATAATCACAAATCAAACAATTGAGATGAAAATTATCTATAATTCACCCCTAACATAAGTACTGAAATGGGTAAAGATAGACCAGTTTCAAAAAGGAGTGAATATAGCAAAGTACATTGATCAATGAACATATTTTTAACATCAATTTTAAAACTCACCAAAACCAAAAACATCACAGCCATCTCCTACTTCAATTACATGTCCTTGCAACATAGATGAGTGGATAATTATCTCATAAAAAAAAGGTCATTCACATGAGTCATCTATACAATTATATGGAGCTTCTACTTTAATCATCTAAGTACTAGAAATAGGTTATAGAAAGACCAATTTAAAAAAGGAGTGAATTCAACAAAGTACATTGATCAATGAACAAATTCTTAACATCAAATTTAAAACTCACCAAAACCAAAACCACCACATCCAATTCCTACTTCAATTGCACATCTTGCAACACATATGAGTGGGTACCTATTTCATAAAAAGAAGTTTATTCATGTGCATCATTTAGACAATTACGTGGAGATTCTACTTTAATCATCTAAATACTGGAAATAGGTTAAAGATAGATCAAATTAAAAAAGGAGTAAATACAACAAACTACATTGATCAATGGGCAAATTTTAACATCAATTTTAAAACTGACCAGAACAACCCAAAACAACCAAGAACATTGATTCATTCATGTGTATCATCTAGACAACCCAAAATAAAATGTTACATCAATTAATGAGAATCAATAAGTCAAAAAATAATAGTTGTCATTTATGTGTTTATTTTACAATGGTGATAAACTATACAATTAGTGACAATAACCATTCATGATAATAATAGTATCTCTTCAAAAATATGTAATGGAAATATCTTCCAAAAATACAATTCAAATTCATTCTTTGCATTTGTTTCTAACAAATGCCTTCAAAAAAGACCACAACTGCATAAAAGAAAAGTAGTTACATATCAAGCAAAATAAGTAAATTTAATAATAATAATAATAATAATAAAAGGAAGACAAATATCTTAGATGGATTAAGATTCACAGTTGTGGTTGTTGTGACATGATGCACCAACTTCGATTCCAGACCCAACTCATTCGGATGTTACTTGAGGTCCTCCCATTGTGTGGCTATTAAATTCTAAACTAATTTAAACAAACTATTATCAATGTACAAAACAACATAATTATGCAATAATGTTGAGCTGGAAAATAAACAAATCTCGTACCTGTGAAAATCTTCTCAGAAAGCTCAAACTCTTCATTGACATTAATACCATCAAGTTTAGTCATGGTGGTCTTCAACCAATTTTGAGCACAAATAAGTGCCTCAACCATGGATGGATTTAAACAGATTTTAAAAGCATCTAAAACCCTTCCTTCTGTATTAAATGCACTCTCATAAGCAATTGTGGAAATAGGGGTGGCCAACACATCTCTAACCATTCTTGATAGAATGGGAAACCATGAAGAATTTATTTTCCACCAATCTAAAATGTTAAGTTTGTCATCACCATTAACAACAAATTCATTTAAATGCCTCTCTAACTCATTTTTTCTATATACGGTGTATTTTTCTCTCAAGTGCTTCTTAAAAGCATTAGCCCTTGTCAAATATTCTAGAATTTTTCCAATGGTTGATGCATCAGATTAATGTTCAGATGGTTGCTCATGTCTATTTTTTCATCATGAACTGTTTTGTACCAATGATACATTTTTTTAAAAATTGTCTTTTACATAGTTAATTAGCTCTTCAATTTTGTTCATATCATGTTTATACATTTCTTGAAAATTCCAAATCACATACTCAAACTTGTAAAGAGGATTAAAAATGACACCAAAATATAGCAAGTGATTGATGTTATCAAAATTACCCTAATACTTATGATACTTCAACTTCATATCACAACCAATAGGTGCTAATATATTATTAAGATTCATGGTTGTCTTGTCAAGTGCAAAATGAATAGTAGCCATTTGGTAAAATGCAACGTGTATACTTGTTAAAACTTTGGCAAGTGTACCAAGTCGTGCAAGTAGTAACCGGTAAGACCGGGATATCGTTTCCCAAGAGACTCGTGTATACTAATTAATTGCGTAATTAGTGACTAATTTAAACTAACGAATAAATCCATATTTTGAGTTTTAATGTATGAAATTAAACTTTGCATAAATAATTAAAATTGAACTTTGGAAGTTAAAGGCACTTAGTGAGTGGAAAAGATTAGAAATGATATGACTTGATATTGCCGGGGTTAGAATTCACCAACTATGCTCTCATGCAACTACAATTTAACATCCTCTTCATTAATATGCTAATGCCAACCCACAAAATTACTCAAACTCTAATTCCTTAATAGATTGAGCCTAAATTTCCTTATTAAAAGTCAATTCCTTGAACTCTTAATAAGCAAATTTGCTTTATGCACAAAGGTTTTAATGCAACCCATGGGTCAAGCCCCATTCCTAGGT
>Ga0214542_1009715_pt1 | contig 14676 bp, 11 predicted proteins | sample CNSS1metaG_FD_160096 | JGI IMG/M metagenome (GOLD analysis project Ga0214542, IMG submission 160096) | Root nodule microbial communities from cowpea collected in UCLA plant growth center, Los Angeles, California, USA - CNSS1 | ecosystem: Host-associated > Plants > Roots > Nodule | place: USA...
TAAAAATATATATATATATATATATATATATATATATATATATATATATATATATATATATATATATATATATATATATATATATATTCAAAGCCGAGTGAGAGAGAGAAAGAAAGAGAGAATAAACGAGTGGAAGATTTGAGATGCATGACGTGACACGTAATGTTCAGAGGTAATAAAATAATAAATATAAGAATATTCGTATATAAATATCTTTGGGTAGAAATATATTAAAATTTAATATTCTTATATTAGAAAATGATTTCTTTTTATTACATCTCGACAACTTTTTTATAATTTGAGGTGTTATTTTCTAAATAATTTTTTATTTTTTTATTTATTTGTTTTTAATATTTTAAAATAACTTAAACAATAATACTTTATATTATAAAAAAAATTGTTAAAATTTAATAATAAAAATTTCATTTCTTTTATGTTACCATGTCAAGATCTTAAACATTAAATGTACTTGTAAGATCTTGTATACTAAAAGGAGAATAAAGGTTTTCACTATAAAAAATTGAGTATTTTTATGAATTTATCAAGATTTTCAAAACAATAAAAAAATCATATTTTTGACTTTTCTTTTATTAAAAAATCATGGAACAATTTATATAAGATCATAAAATGATATTTATATTAGAAATTGAATTTTTTATATTATATCGTGATATTGAGGAACTTAAGTGTATGATGTCAAAGCAAAATCTTAAGTTAAAAAGTAAGTTTGAGGTTGTTGTATTTAATATGATATTTAGTATTTTTGTTGGCTAGATATAGATAAACAAATTTGAAAAGGTTTACTTGATTTCATTTATAGACTTTCGAGTGAAAAGTTAAAAATAATTGTTTGAAGTAAAAAAAAAAAAAGGCAAACAATTTATTTATCCCATATAAGATTCTAAATTATCAAAAAATATAAACAAACTTACATGAAATTTAAAGGTATACTTTTATTTTGTTTTTGTTTTTAACTACTATCATTCCAATAAAGCTTTTTCAAACAATAAAAATTGAATACAGAATTTTGTGGTGAGGGATAAAAATTGTAAGAAATATGCTACTGCATGTGATTGAAAATCCATGGAATTCAAAATGAAAAACATGACCCAACAAAACTTTGTGTGCATTTATGGGCATCTCTACCACCTTGAGTACTAAAGTCAGAAAATAATAATAACAGAAGTAGTAACTAGCTGGCTGTCTTCTTTAATGTTCTTATCCATTCTCTTTATCAACATTCATTACTCTACCTATACGTGTCTCTCCAGCTGCCATTTCTGACGTACAATTATTCTTATCAATCCTACTAGATTTTTTCTTTCACTTTAAAGAAACGATATAAAAAAAGTATAATAACAAAATATGGAAAACATTTATTAGTAAATTTTGATATTTAATTATAGTCAAATTATCAAATGTTCAATTAAGCTAAATTACTTACTTTTTAGCCTTTTTTTTTTAACTGCCGGCTAGCAAGGTATGAAATATTTTGTTGTTGTGACTAGAATTTGTGTTCTAAGACGGTGGGTTTTAGGAGTCCGTTTCATAAATTATATTATGATAATTTTATGGTTGTTTTCGAATTTTGGCAGTGTTTTGTTTTTCCCGATAATAGTATATGTGTATTCATTGTCATAAAGTCGTAAAAATTTAAATGTATGCTCTACGTTAATTACGCAAAATGTTGTTAAAGGAAAAAAAAATATGACATTGTGTTTTGTTTTAGAACATGAACTCGATGAAAAAAAATTTATAAAAGTTAACGAGAGACGTGATATGTTTGATAGATTAAAAAATATTTTAATAAATAAAATTAGATAATTATTATTTTATTTTTTATCATAAAAATTTAAAATAAAATGTAATTAGTGTGTACCTACACATTTCTAAAGCTGAAAAATCAATAACAAATTTAAAATGGGGTTGATATGAATAAGATTGAAATAAATTGTGTTAAGTAATAATTTATATATTATAATTATGATTATATAATAATAATAATTATAATAATTACTATTATAATTAAAGTATAATAATGATTATATAATCTAATCTAATCTAATATATATACAATTGAGAACCTAACAAAAGGTAACTTTTTAATAAAATAATATTTTTGTAAAACATAAATTCAAATTTTTTTGTCACAATAAGTAAAAAAGTTGATGTGTCACTCATTCAGAATTTTGGAACAATAAAATTAAATCAATAATCAATACGTAACACCAGCAACATAAACATATCTCACTTATTTCTTTCACTCACAAATTGTGAATCATTCTCACTTTCTTCCTTTCAACCTCCGCTCACCCTTTATCTTACTCACACGGAACACCATTCTATCTTAACACAACCTCTTCTTCATCTCTCTCTTCTTCTGTCGTCTTCTCACTCACACATGCAAATCTCTTCTTTCCCCTTTATCTTTTCTTCTCTCATCTTATTTTTGCTTTTATCTGAGTAAAGTTTGTTTTGATCGTATTTGTTGAGATGAATGAAATGCGAGAGAAGATCAGTCAGAGGCAAGGCTCTCAAGCACAAAATTTCGTCTTTTTTCAGTCCAAAATGACAATGGTATGTAAAGTTTCGATTTATATTCAAATTTTGGTTGTTTTCCTTTTCTCAATGAACAAATTCTTCTTCTTATTTTTGCTTTTATCTAACTAAAGTTTGCTTTCATCTTAACTTTCTCTTTTTGAGATGAATGAAAGGTTGGAGAATATCAGCCAAAAGCAAGACTCTCAAGCACAAAACTTTGATAAAGATTTCATCTTTTTTTGTCTAGAATGAACAATGGTAGGTAAAGTTTCAATTTTTATCCAACTTTTGGTCGTTTTCCTCTTATAGAAGAACAAAATCATATTATTCTTATTTTTGAAATTATCTAACTAAAGTTTGCTTTTACCTTAACTTTATTTTTGTTGGGATGAATGAAATGTGGGAGAAGATCAACCAAAGGTAAGGCTCTAAATCACAAAACTTTGAACTAGATTTCATCTTTTTTAGTCAAGAATGACACTAGTATGTAAAGTTTTGATTTTTACTGAATTTTTTATTGTTTTTCCTTTATGAACATATCCATCTTCTTCTAATTTTTACTTTTATCGGACTAAAGTTTGCTTTCATCTTCATCGTCATCTTATTATTTTTTTCTTTCTCTTCCGTAACTTTTTTAGGTTTTCATTCTTCTTTTTCATATTTTTGTTTAACTTTTTTTCTTGCCAATTTTTATTTTTGATTTACAAGACTAAAGGTGTTTTGTGAACACTTCTTTACACATTATTATGTCTCTTTGTTTCTAGAATGACAATGGTAAGTTTCAATTTTTTTCTCTCGTCTTCTTATTCTTATTTTTACTTTTATCTAATTGTGATTCATCTTTTTTTTTCTTTCTCTTATGTAATTTATTTTATTTTTTTGGTTTTCGTTCTTCTTTTTTATCTTCTTACTTAACTATTCTTTTTTGTCCAAGCTTAACACTTCTATCATCACAAATTTACATATGTTGAAAATATGAGATTTGTTATTTTTCCTATAATCCGGTTAAAGTTATTTTTTTCTCAAACTAGATTTTAATATGCAATACTTAATCTCAATGTTTTTTTTGTTCATATTTATGGTTTTCGGCAATGTTATTTTTTTCGTTTTCATAACTATAATCTCACTATTATAAAAAGAGTTTATTTGTGTTTTTATGAGCTTTGTTGTCTATTTGAGTTGTCAATTGTGAGATTTGTCATGTGTAGCACAAGTCCTTGTGGAGAGAACGATATTTATTACTTGTTACGTACAACCAGTGCACTTGCCATTTTTCACTAACATTAATCTTTTAGCTAATTTCTTGACAATATTGAAGTTGTTATAAATAAGTAGTATTATTTTGATCGCTTCAACGCAACATTATCAAATTTGTGTGGCGGAGGATTGGGCATGAATGTAATTTTATGCATGTATTTGGGGATTTAGGTTTGTGAAGCTCAAAACAACATTTTCGTTTAAATATATACTTTCACAAAAAATTTCGTTCACAAAAATATATGCTCAACAAACTAAGACAAAATAGACATTTTCCCCAACATCCTATGCACAACTTGAATTATCAGCAAATAAGCTTCACAAAGTCTAGAAGAGTTACATGTCAAGATAAATCTAGCTAATTATGCAGTTGTTTATAAGGAGCCATGGTTTGCTAAGTATTTAACTCTATTATTGTCTTAAGTTTTTTCTCTAGTCCAGGTGAAAGGATTAAGTGATTACTGGTAATAGGAGCTCTGTATCCCATTTTGTCTTTGATAAATCAAAAATAACTATTTCAAAATGGGAAAGAGCTAGGATGATGGTTGCTAAGGTATTTTTTTAAATATTAGATGACATAATCTTTTAATCTAATTTGACTAAGGAATATATAAGGATGGCAAAGTGGGCTAGCCCGATCCATTTTGGCCCTGCAGTTCAGAATGGGGTCCAATTCTCAGGCATGCGCCGCCCCATTGTCTGGCTTGCGGACCGCGTTCTTAAACATATTTCCTTGTTAAGTAATAAGTAATTTTTCCAATATGTACAAGAATTAACAAAACATAATTCTAATTTCAAATAAAAACAAAATAAACATAATTAACAAAACATAATTCCTTGTCAACATAAATAAAATACAACCAAGTCATTCCAAATCAAAGCAACAAAATCCTTAAACAAAATACAACCAAATCAAATCTCATAGTCCTTAAGTTCAACCAACAAATTCAAAGTTCGTAATTAACAAAGTAGACATGATTAACAAAGTACGCAACTAAATTTGGAAATCATGCTTCCTCTTCCATGTTAATAACATTGGATGCAACTTTGGATGAACCTTCATCTAGCACATTTTGGAAATTAATATCTTCTTCTCCATCTTCTGCATACATTCAAACAAAACAATAAGTATCCGATATTGAAACAAAACAATAGATTAAAAAAATACAATAACAAAAAATAATTACCCTTAACAAATCCATGCTTCCAACTAGAATTGTAGATAATTGCTTCCACATTCTCAGGCAAAAGTCGATTCCTATATTTGTTAAGGATTCGAGATCCAATACTAAATGAAGATTCAGATGCCACAATGGTTATTGGAATGCTTAATACGTCTCTAGCCATTAAAGATAGATCAGAAAATCTTAGACTATTATTTTTCCACAATTGTAAGACATCCATTTTCTCCAAAAAGTCAAAATCTAAAGTTGGTTCATCCAAATATATGTCAAGTTGTGTCCTTCCAGGTTTATTAGTTATTTGATGCTTGCACTCTTTCAAATCCTATCATAATATTTGAAATTAGTAAAATGCATAACATAATGAACAATGGAAACAAAAATAAAATTAAGTGAATTAGAAATAATCAATCAAACAACTTACATAAAAAAGGCTTTCAACGTTTCCAATTTCATTATTGGGTCTAAAATTGCCCAAAAGCAAGCACAATGTTATATTCATCCAAATATTTTTCAAATTTGAGCATTATCAATTCAACTGTATTCTTAATTACTCCATCTCTATCGTTTACATTTTCCATCAACATCCTTTGAATCTTCCAAACTTGTAGAAAATACAAATTGGAGGTAGGGTAGCTTAAAAATTAAGCAAGTGATATCATAAAAGGGCATTAAGAACCTATAAAAATTTTCAGCCCTCTCCCACTCTTCCTCTAAAGGGAAAAATTTGTAAGATTCATCAATCAAGTGCAAGTTCAGAAAAAAAATGTTTATATTTAAGGACAATTTTGAGCATCAAGTATGTTGAGTTCCAACGTGTAGGGACATCAAGACACAACCCACACAATGTATCAATATCAGTAAACCTCTCACAACATTGTTTGAATTTTCTGATTTGATCCAAAGCATTGCTAAGCACCTTTAAACCCTCTTGAACAATTAAATTAAGAACATGTGTACAACAACAAACATGGAAGAATTTTCCCCCACATACCAAACAACTTTGTAGCATAAGTTGACTTTTTAAGCTATTTTGGAGCACATCATTAGCTTAAGCATTGTCTAAAGTGATAGAAAATATTTTTTTTTCTCTAATCCCTAGTCTTGTAAAAGTTCATAAATTTTTGTTAGATAACTCAAAACCTGTGTGGGGAGGAGGCATGTGCCAAAAGTTGAGAATCTTGCTTTTTAACATCCAACTCGCATCAACAAAATGGGCGGTCAAAGATAACCCTCAATATTAATAAAAGTCCACAAATCAAAAGTTAAACAAATTCTATTAAGAATGGAAAGAAGCAAATCCTTAAGCATTATCTTTTCTTTCATGTACATTTTCCAATATGAGCCTTAATTGTGTTTCTAAAAACCATAATTGCATCCAAACACCAGTAGCTTATCCATTTTCTAATTACAGTACTCAACAAAATTATAAGCCAAATTGTTTTCCACAATTGCTTCACACAACAATTGATAGTGCACTCACTACCGGAAAAGTAAATTTTAGCGTCATTTAACTGATGACGGTTTTACTAAAATGCCACTATATTAAAAAAATTAATCAATTATAAAATAATTATAGTCGGTTTAAAACCGACGACGTATGCAACCATAATTTTTGTTGATTGTTATATCTTAGTAACTTGTATGTCTATTGATGAATTCCCGCTCTTCCATTTTTCTCTTCAAAGAAGATTCTCTTTGTTTTCTTTTTTTATTGGAAGTCATATTTAATCTTCTCTTTGTGGTATTTCGTAAGTCATCTTCTCTTACGCCTATATTCTCTCTCTTTTTTGGAAGCCATGTTCAATCTACTGGAGAATTCTTGTAAATCATCTTCTTCTCATGAAATTTTCCTTTTGAAAGTATTTTCTCCCTTTCTCTGTAGTTTATTTTTCTCTTCAAATTCATTTTATTTTTCATTTTCAACTCTGAACCTTAATTACTAATGCGTGTTTTTGAATTGGTTTAGAGGCAAATCTCAATCCGCCGGTTTTCCCAACTACATCAACTACAACTTCTCCATCGGTACTTCTTGGCTGGCCAATTTCAATCACAATCGCTGATATTATGATTGTGGTAAGCACCGATGCTCGACTACTGCTACTTATTACCAAAATGATACCAGAACGATAGATGTTACTGATAATACCATCAATGCATCAGCCAAGGAAAATCAAAAGAGAGTAGAAGGAACCATGGGTGAGAATGTGTGATCACTGTCATATATTCCATTGCTATCTATATCTTTCTCATGCATATAAGCATTTGAATATTTATCTACAGGATTATAACAACTCTTATTATCTTATTACTCTTCCATTAAGAAAGCCAAATTCTGGAAATCTAGGTTTGCTCTAATCTATGTCAATAAATTATTGATTAATAGAATTAATATTTGTGAACTCGACTAATAAAAGTCCAAAGAATAACGTTTACATTGCAGTAGTAGTGCTATAGAAGATATAATTATAGCAAATGTTTCCAAAGGATGCTTTTTTAAACATGATGAGGAAGAATTTGGGGAAGCTGCTACAGTTTGGAGTATGATGAGAATACAGGTAAAAAATGACACAAAATAATATATTTAAACAAGCTAACTTTTATTCACTTTCACTAATACATAATTAACTAACTAGAACTTAAATCATGCTAAACATGACTTTTAGTTATTGTACGAATCATTAAACCTATCGTATGAGCTAAAGGTAAGCCTAAGAAAGAGAACAATTTGATCATGAATACCAAACATCATTTTTCAGAAGTGATTAAGTTTGGAAAAATATTGACACTGCTGAAAAGTGATTAAGTTTTCCAGAAAGTAGTGATTATAGTATGTTAAACTTTAAGTAATTAAGAAAATATCTATATATGCTTGTGTTCAGTGTATATGAAATGTAATATTCCTTTTGGTAGGTCATTGTTCCTAAAGGCTCTCTTTGCAACCTCAATATAGAAGTTGATGTTGGGTTGCCCAGTGATGTAGTATATAATATACCGACAGAGCTTGGAAATAGAAGAGTTTTCAAAAATATATCAAAGTAAGTGACTTTATCGTCCTTACTTATGTTTAATGTGTTTGGTTACAACCTTTCTCAAAATAATACTACAAAAAAAATTTGAAGGTTACCATTGATGTAACTTTCTATTTCTTTGTGGGGCTAGATGTAAAGTTACATTTATCTTTGTTTTCCTTAATTGTGAAAAACAGGGCCAGTCTTACCATGAACATGTTTTTCACAAGCTTGAAATATACCACTCATTCCTTTGATACATGACTAAGACAATCTCATCCCTTACTTTTATGCTTGCAATTGCACTCAAGTGAATAGCTGAAGTTAATATTTTCAAACATTAGTAATAATGTTGTGACTATTTTCATTCTTGCTTTCATGATTCTTGTAAATAGATCAGAGGTTGTTGATGTTAAGAAGGCTCGTGGACTGGCTAAAGTTTTTGGAACCGTGTTATCTTCGATTGATGCATTGGTAATGACTTTGTATAAAGGGCATACGACTTAAGCCTTATGGGGTGCCCCATTCCACGTTAGAGGTAATTTTGTTCATAATAACTGGATTAAAGGATCACTTTTTGTTTGGTGCAAGTTTCATATCATGGTCTTTATGGTTCATACACCAGGTATATTTATTTATCAATACTCAGGCTAGATACTCACAAGATGGAAAATTGTTGAAGTTTGCAGATACCTATTCAAGTTTTTAAAATGGTAGAGATAAAAAACTTTTGTGATGGATGCAAATCCTTACCTTACGACAAGAGTTGGTGAAGAAAGGATGGGCATCTCAAGATATATGAGGTTAATTGAAACAAATCTCACATATCATCATTGAAAGTAATGTTTTTATTTGATGATTGGATTTGTTGTTGCACCAATTGAGGACCTTGTTTGTTTGGGTCATGAATGTGGGTTGATGATTGGAAATCATGACTGGAAATTAGCAGAGTAAAATATCTCGTTGATTTTTAGATGAATGTCTCTATTTATAATATGCATGAATGAATTGTTTGTTTGTCATGCAGGTGTGAAACAACGTCTACTTAACTTATGATCTAATACATGTTGATTCAATGTTCGATCTTTACAGTAACAGGTAATATGAGTTCAGTTATAAGAAACTCAAGGTAAATATGGCAACCCTTAGTTTGCTTTCCATGATATGGATTAAATACCTCAGTTACACTTACGTGTGAATATATCATCATAAGCTTAAACATTTTCCAGAATGGCTTATGCTTTCTCTAGAGATGGGGTCATGCTATTGTCATCATTGTGCCACAAAGTTAAACACTGGCTTTCTGTTTCCGTATTTTCATTTGTGAAAAGGTGTAACTTTAGGTTTCTTTCATTGTTGAAAAGTGGAGTAATATTTTTGAACATATCAGTGAAATGTAAATAAATGTGTTACAGTCTCTTAGTAGTGTTTGGCCTTTGAAGCAACAGTGTCTATAGCAGTGCTCTGCATATTGTCTATTCCCTACCTATATATTAGTTTTAACATAACCGAAACAAGAATATTTGCCTGCATTAGATTTAATATAAAGTTTAATTAGTAATGTTACAATGTGTAAAAGATTAATTTTAAAACAAGATTATGATTTTGCTGGCGATTATAACTGCCGCTATATATTAAATATTTTTTTAAAAAATGTGATTTTGATGGCGGTTATAACCGTTGCTATATATTAACTATTTTTTTAAATTACAATTTTGTTGGCGGTTATAATTACCGCTAAATATTAGATAATTTTTTCTTTAAATTAGTTTAGAGGAGGTTAGAACCGACTTTAATAATTTTAGTGACAATTATTCCGGCGATTGCATTAAACCGACGTTATAGTATTTTGTGACACTAAATTTTGTGGCAGTTAATTAACTGACAGAAATAAACATAGTGGCGGTTAGAATCGCCACTAATCCACACATTTAACTGATGTTAAAAATCAAATCTTTAGTAGTGACTCTTTGATCTATTTTCCCCTTCAATTTACCATGAATGTTTATCATCATTTGACCAATGTCCTCCATTTTATACTTATCACATTTCATAGCATGACGATTTAAATGAGAAGTACCATATTTTCTTCCACCACACAAAAATATTTTGTTGCAACCAAAAAATCACTTTGTCCTTTCCTTTCCATCCCTATCAACCTCAATCTTTATAAAATATTTCCAACAATCAGATGTCCCAACCTTTTTTTTATTAGTTTCAATAGATTAAGATTATGTAACATCCCATTTAATTAATAGTCGTAATTAAAGGAAATGTCGCAACAAAATAGTATAGCAGCGCAATCTTAAAGTCTCCACAAACCGCCTTACGATAAACCAAGGCATACAACGATATCAAACTAAACAGATACGAAAATTTAGCTGAAAAGAAATGGAAGTTATAAAGGACAGCCAAATACATGGGCCGTGGCCCCAAAAGAAAGCTCAAAATAGAAAATCCAGCCCAGATGGCTAAGCAGTGGAGTCACCATTCCCATGTTGACCGCGAGGACCTCACTCATCTGCTCCCATCAATTAAATTGATGATCATCGCAAGAAAGAAGAGCCACATACAAGACAACCAAAGAACAAATAGGGTAAGCTAGAGTAAAATAGATTATCAAGTAGTTACATGTCAATACACAATCCAAGCATTTCATATATCATCCAAACATGTTCTGACTTCTCAAACAATACACTAGACCCTGACTCGACTCATCCGGATACATATAGTCTGGTCAGATTCAGCGGATGCTTGCACTTTTGGTGGATACCTCTACTCACCCCCGAGCTTTGTGTCACAGGTGTTACAATAAATCAAATTCCCTCATGCACAAGGTTAGCCCTTAATGAGTTTCAAGCCTTCTGTTACTCTCACCACAGGAGTCAGCCCGCTCTAAGTGAGACTAACTGACTCCTTAGAGTGTCAGGATGCAACCTTACCTAGAATCCTTACCAGACCATACAGATGGGGCACCACCATGAACACCCACTAACAGGGGTCATGGAATTATGTTCTGACCACTGAAGCGCAACCCTGAAAGTCTCACCTAGAGGCTCCAAGGATTTACACACTGACACGTACCAATCATAATCAAACCAATACTATTTAACATGCACACGTATATACATATATTTATATATCACGTCAACCATCACAATTCCATTCTCACTTGTATTTCATCCATCCCACTCATCCTTCACAAATTACCAATGTAGGAGTGTATCCCCTACCAACACCATGCCACATTCATTGGTCCACATTCCCTCATATCTCATGTCAAAGACATACCAAACCCATCGTTTCAAATTCCATGAATCACCTCATACAAACAACATGCTCAACTCAACTCATGAATCATAATTCTCTCTCCCCATACAAGGTCACCCTATTCATACAGTTCATACCCAAGGTAAAGCATAACAAGCCAACATACAATTAAGGCCCCATCAACATAAAGGTACAATTGCATAAAGAAATCCCGTGTCAGTCTCGCTCAAGCCACAGGGTCTCGCTTATGTGAGACTGTCATTAGGGAACCCTACGAGGCTCGCGGATTCTCGCTTAAGTGAGCCGCTACTCGCCTGGGCGAGCATGTCCCTCGCCCAAAAGAAAAGCTCCCTCGCTTGAGCTACGCCTGCAACACAAACCTCAAACCCCCACTCGTTCTCGCTTAGGCGAGCCTCTCTCGCCTGAGCGAGATGGTGTCTCGCTCAAACGAAAGCTCTCCGCTTGAGCGAGAGCTCGAGCGCGAGTCTGGGTTTGTCCCTACAAGTCTCGTCTGGGCGAGGCCTGGTCGCCTGGGCGAGATAGACAAGTCTCGTCACTGATTACCCTACATAGTCATCCAACCACACTCCACACAGCAGTATTCATGCATTTAACATTTCACAAAGGCACCATACTCATACAAAGCATAAAACAATGACAACCCATACAAGAAACATACTTGAACGAAAATCCCTAGCTTCCCTTACCTGGAATGAGCTAGTTTTTAAGACCCCGACACCGAACAACAGAACACCACAGTCCTAGAAGAAGATTACGGAGCTGGAAAAATGAACAGAGGCAGCAGTAGCAGCTCAAGGAAAGGTGAGGAATCTGTTTTTACGGAAAGTTAGCACAAGTTAAGGTTTGGACACTTTAGATCAGAAATCGAATTGGGCCAATCCCCTTAGGTCCATAAGATTGGACAGTCTATAAAATAAAAGGGACAGAAATTAATTGGGCCTTATAGATTATTTCTCAAATTGTTTTTCAGATTGTTCTTGAACAATCTCATTTTCATAAGAGGTATATTAATATCATCCTTTTCCATTCTAACTTCTCCAAACAATCTAGCAAAACCAGAAAATATGCACTCAAAAAATAGTGAATCAGACATTTATACACCAATCAAGGAAATGTAACATAGGAAAATATAGCACACTAAGCATTCCACTTCATTGTGAATATTTATCTCAGAAGAATTGGCAAAAAAGACTTGTATACAAATTTACTTTGAAACCTTTCTTCTGACAACAAATTATCCTTAAAATCAATTGTATAATAATTTAAAAGAGAAAGATTTATTTTAGTAAAACTCATGTGATTTATAATTTACACAATCTGTAAGTGATTTTAAATTACTTTTAAGAAATATAATAAACTTTCGTCATTATATAAATAAATTAGACTAAGTATATATACTATACACTAAGTATGACACCATGAATAACTTTTAACTATATATTCTATTCTTAAAACTCAATTAGATTGTTCCTATCTGGATCATGTTTAAAAACTTTTAAAGAAAGGGAACATAGGAAAATATAGTACATGATCCAAGTAGATGCTGATTGTGTACCAGTCAGGTAGTTAATTTGACGAAAACTGTTTTTGAAATCATTATCCAAACTAGCAATGAGTATTTGAAACAATTCACAAGCATTATCCATTGGTGGTTTTATGATACACATTAGACATATTCAATCAAACATCACAAGCCATTGACATTGAGAACTAGTTATGTAAAAGCAAAATTTGTTTCAAGTCTATAAATATTAAGTCACTGATCCAAGTAGCATGTTAAATCATACAGACAAAAGATTAAAATGAAACTCATTTTGGTCCACAACTATAGGACGACTACAGTTTATTTCTAATTTTAAAAATAATGAAGAAATTTCCTTTTATTTTTAAAAATTATGAAAAATTTTCCTTCTAATTTTAAAAATAATAAAGAATTTTGCTTCTAATTTAAAAATATATGAAGAATTTCCCTTCTAATTTTAAAAATAAATTAGAATTTTCCTTCTAATTTTAAAATAGTAAAAACCTTTCCTTCTAATTTTAAAAATAATAAAAAATTTTCCTTTTAATTTTAAAAATAATAAAGAATTTTTCTTTTAATTTTAAAATAGTAAAAAACTTTCCTTCTAATTTTAAAAATAATAAAAAAATTTCTTTCTAATTTAAAAAATATAAAAGAACTTTCCTTCTAATTTTAAAAATAAATTAGAATTTTCCTTCTAAACTTTAAAATAAAAAAAATTGGGACCGAAGTGAACAAAATTAATGAAAATTGTGACTAAATTAAAAAAAATTAATGAAAATTGAAACTGAATTATATATAAGATACGTGGCACCAACGTTGATTTGACACATGACACATGATATTATTGACTTAATATATGGACAACTTTTTTTCTAAATTAAAAAATTAAAATTAATTAATTAATTAATTAAAAGAGCCACGAGCCACTTGGCACACATCATTCACCTTCCCCATTAACTATTTAAATTGACAAAAATTCAAACCTTATTAAACATCCAAACAACAAAGAAAACCAAAATTTGAAAGTTCAAAACCCTAAACTCTGAAACAAAATTGTATTTAAGCATATTCGCGCATATGTTTACGCATTTTTTAAATATATGTGATATTACATTAGTAGATGATGATAAAATTATATTTATTAAAAATAAAGTGAAATATATAAGAAAAGATGAGAGAATAACGGTTGATAAATAGAGAAAAAAAGAAGAATAGAAATAGAAGATTTTATAAAAAAGTTTGTAAAAGTAACGGTCAATTTTCAAAAATTTAATAAATAATTATATTTTAAAAGATAAAATTGATATTTTTAAATGTAGACACAAAAGAAAGAATTCTCTTTATATATACTAGCGTATACAGCGTTTGTGTGTACGCATTTTTTAAATATGCATGATTTTATATTAATATAATATTATTAAATTAATATATAAAATAAAATTATATTTATTAAAAATAAAGTGAAATATATAAGAAAAGATGAGAGAATAATTATTGATAAATAGAGAAAAACATTTACAAAAGTAACAATCAATTTTCAAAAATTTAATAAAAAATTATATTTTAAAGGGTAAAATTGGTATTTTGAAATTTGCACACAAAAGAGGGAATTCTCTTTATATAATAGAGAAAACCATTTATAAAAGTAACAGTCAATTTTCAAAAATTTAATAAATAATTATATTTTAAAGGGTAAAATTGATATTTTGAAATGTGCACACAAAAGAGGGAATTCTCTTTATATAATACTAGTGTAAACACAGGCGCTATCGCGCCTGTGTGTACGCATTTTTTGAATTATATTAATAATTGATGATATTGTAATGTTATTAATTTAATAAACAAAATAAAAGTATATTTATAAAAAATA
>Ga0214542_1009716_pt1 | contig 14674 bp, 8 predicted proteins | sample CNSS1metaG_FD_160096 | JGI IMG/M metagenome (GOLD analysis project Ga0214542, IMG submission 160096) | Root nodule microbial communities from cowpea collected in UCLA plant growth center, Los Angeles, California, USA - CNSS1 | ecosystem: Host-associated > Plants > Roots > Nodule | place: USA...
CATTTTGTTTGTTCTCAAATATAATAATGGTCCAGTCATGGTTTCTGCTTGTTTGTTGTGATTATTGTTTCTGACGTTCTGAAGGTTTAATTTGGTTGATGTGTGGGATTGCTTTTTTTTTTTTTTATTTGTTTGATTTTTTTTTTTTTTTTTTTCAGTTTTCTTTGCTTTCTTTTCTTCTTGTTGTTTCTCATTTTTGCTTGTGGAAGAAAGGTCCTTCCAATAACTCATGTGCAAGATGCAATTAAAGTACCATTTGTCACATTGTTTAAGAGAAGATCAAAAACAACTTAACTAAACTCCTTCCTATTTCTTTGGCCCTTTAGATAGTTGACACTTTCACCAAGCTGTTACTTTCAAAGATTTATGTTCCATATTGGGAATGTTGAATATATTTTTCTAATTTGAGAGGAGTTGATAAAGCGGAGTATCATCTAAGTTAATTGTTTTTTGTGTTATCTATTGTCTACTGTCTTCATCTATCATGAAGTGTTTTGTATCATTTAGTGTTTGTTGGAGTCTTGTCTTACCTTTTTGCATTTTTTTTGTTTTTGTTTCTAGTGTTGCTTTGTTTCTAGTCATTTTTGTTTTCTTTTATATATACTTGTGTTCTTTGTTGTTTTGAAATATAATGAGTTTTTCGTTACTTATTTAGGCTTAAATATATATTTGATTCCTATTTTTGTTGTTTATGTTCAATTTGGTCATCATTTTCGTTTTACGTTCAATTATGTCCTCATTCTCATCAAATTTTGGTCAATTTGGTCGTTTTAACTAACGATGGTTAAATAGTTTTAACATTTTTTAAAAGTGCATGACACATGTCAATTCTTGGTTTTTTGAATTTTTTATATTATTTTTATTAATTTTTTTAATAAATTTTTATATTATTTTTATAAATTTTTTTTATTTTAGAAAAATTATCCACGTGTCAAGTCATAATTGTGCCACGTGTTAGTTTGTGGTATATTCGTTATTTTGTTCAATTAAGTTCTTATTTTCATTATTTTTATTTGTTTTAGTTCTAATTTTAGTTAAAATGAATCAAATTTGTCCCTTTTAAATTGACACTAAATTTAATATCTTTTATAAATATTATACAATATTTTTTTCTAAAATTGGCATTTTTTATAAATTTTTGAAAATCAATTATAAATTATTAGATTTAATTATAAATTGAATATAATTCTTAAATTTAATTGTTAAATAGAATACAATTATTTAAAATATTATTAGAATATAATTATTAAATATTTTCTTCTAATATTTATATTCTAAAATACTAATACTTTTAAAATATATTTAAAATTATTACAAACTATTAGAAATACTTTAGAAAAGTATACCAATATTTATTTATAAAACTAACATTTTAGATTTTAATATCTAAAACCCAATAAAAATATTAAATTTTTTATATTTAAATAACAATTTTACATATGTTAATATATTTAATTAAAATATTTAATAATTATATTTTAATAATATTTTAAATAATCATAGTTTACTTGACAATTGAATCTAAGAATTATATTTGATTTATAATTAAATCTAATAATTCATAATTGAATTTAAAAAATAATTAATAATAATGTTAATTTAAAAATAAATATATAATATTTATAAAAAAAATAAATTTGGTCTCAATTTAAAAGGAATAAAATTACCTCATTTTAACAAAAACTAGAACTAAATTGAACAAAAATTATGAATATAAGGACTGAATTGAATAAAAATAACAAATATAGGAATTAAATTGAAAGAAAAGAAATAAAACAATCACAAACTGACATGTGATTCTGACTTTAACACGTGACACAATTATGACTTGACACATATGGTCAATTTTCTTAAAATTAAAAAAGATTTAAAAAGATAAAATAAAAATTTTAAAAAATTCAAAAAAACCAAGAGTTGACACGTGACGTGCACGGTTAAAAAATGTTAACTATTTAACCACCGTTAGTAAAAAAGATCAAATTGACCAAAATTTGACGAAAATGAGAATCTAATTCAACACAAACTGAAAATGAACACCAAATTTAGAAAAAATAACGGAAATATAAACCAAATGTGTATTTAAATTTTTTTTTATTGCTTTCTTCATTTTTCCTTAAGGAAGAAAAATCCTTTTAAGAAATCATGTGCAACATGTAATTCAAGTATCATTGTATTAGCACACAATTAGAAATTACGAAAAAACTTTAAAATTACAAATTTTATAGCAACTCATAACCTCGACAATGAAAATTGACATTTTCTTCCCATTTAATCAGACAAAACTGAAAATTCAAATTATTTAATGTGCCTACTCTTCCTAGCAACGAACCTGCACATAAAAACTGACTCTTTTCGCCTAATGATAGAAAATTAATAATCATTTTACGTGTTCGTTCTCCCCCAGAAACATTAATTGTAAATTTGTATCTATCGAATTTCATATATAAACAGAACTAAACAAATTCAGTTAGGACTTGGCACTCTAATATGAGGTTTAGCTTCCCGTGATCATCAACAAAAAATCTTAGAGAAATTAGTAAATAAAACATTAGCTACATGAGAATTAGAGCAAAAAAAAAAAAAAATCACAAGAAACAACCCAATTCAACCATTTTTGTATAAAACATGTAAGAAAAAGTTCTTAACATCCGACTTATAAAATAAGACAGCTGAAAACTAAAGCAACCAAAGTCTTATTTTCTATTTACAAAGATTTAGAAAATTGGTAAAATATGGTAATTGTACGGCCCACAAAGGAAGTTTAAATGCACAATTAAACCTCAGCAGTTTTATCTATAATGAGTATTTGTGAAATAATTATTTAGTTGTAAAAATATCATTTTCTTTTATTATATATGTTTATGAGTAACTTAAGTCTTATTCATACTTTTTATTACATTCTAATAAGGATGCTTAGTTTTCTTATTTATTTAAACATTAGAGTCTTTTACTGATAGATTTTTCTATATTAAAACTGACTTGCTTGCAAAACAATTTACATGCCACTAGTCTTTGAGATACCAAATCCCAGTAAGAATAGAAATATAAATCAATATTGTAATGGTTCGTGATCACACACCAATTCAATTTAGATTGTCAAACCTGACTCCGGTTTAATATAATATTTGCAACAACTACTATAAATAAATAATTTTTTATCAGTATTTCAATCGACTAATCAAAAAGGTAACATTAATTTAACCACCAAAACTTCATCGATAAGGGCAGAGAAAATTGCAATCTGTTTCCAAGTGGAGTTTGTATCAACAACACCACACACTTATGCAATTTCTCTTCTCTTTGAATGTCCCTGAATCACACACCCATTAACATAATAGAAAATTAATCAATTATTTAATGTTGACACCAACTACAGATTATATTGGTTTGCCAAAATAAATAACATCACTTTACATGTGCCACTAGTGATAGTTATTATAATTTATGTCCGAGATCCTAATACGTGTACTAGTAAGTTTAAACTTTAAGTGTTTAGAAATTATAAAAGAATATACCATATTAAAACTCTTTTATATGGTGTTGGTTGGCACTGAAATTTAATTTCAACAATAATTTCCAAACTAAACACTAATAACACGTGAAACCTCATGCACGTGAAAAAATACAATGGGATTACTTTTATAGAATCTGTATTATTGTTTCATTCATGTAAGGTGGGCAAAAAAATTAGTGTGAAATTTAATCCGTAATAATCTAAATTTATATTATTTTAAGTTTGTTTAAAAAGACTTATTTCAAATTCATATTTTTAATTTTAAACTCAATTCATTTAATTAGATTTATATTTGATTTATCTTTCAATCATATTTTTGATTTTGAAAATCTAAAATCAAGATGCACACATCTAAGTTGAGGCAAGGTGGTTGAGGATTAGTTCAATCAAATCTATGTTGAATTGAGTTAGTTAGGACCAAAAATCAAGCTGGATCTCTCTGGGTTGAAAGTTCGAGCCAAATTTGTCCAAACCAAATAATTGAGCGAAGTTAATATGATTAATAGGATTAAGTTGAGTCGACTCGTGTTGAAGGTCAAGACAAGTAAGACTAGGTCAAAGGTTGAAACATGTCTACTTAAGTTGAAGATCGAGGCAAGTCGGCCTGAACGTCGAGGGTTGAGGCATGTCGACTTGGATCGAAGGTTATACCCGAGTCATCATAGCCCCAAGATTGAGCCAAGTTAACCTGGATCAAAGAATTGACTCGAGTTGGCTTGGGTCGAAGTTGACTTGAGGTGAAGAATCAAGCCACATTGGCTCAGGAACAAGTTAGGTTGGGCTAAAGGTCAAGTTGAGTCGACCCGGAACAAAAGGTAAAGCCAAGTCGGTCGACACCAAAAAATCGAACGAAGTCAGCACGAAGTCAGCCCAAATTAAAAAATGTAGTCGAGTTGGCTAAATCTGGACATGTTTGCTTAAGTTGAAGTCGAATCGAGTTAGTTTAGGTTGATCGAGACATATAGTATCTCACATTCACTTGGTGACAACCTCATCTCTTGGTTTTCAAAGCTTCAGCATACTCTCTCTCATTCTAGTGCAGAGACTGAATACAGAGGTGTTTCAAACGTTGTTTCTCAATCTTGTTGGCTCTACAATCTTCTCTTGGAGCTTCATTTTCCTCTCCCTCAGGCCACTTTGGTGTACTACGATAATGTTAGTGCCATTTATCTATTTGGTAATCCTGTGCAACATTAGCGTACAAAACATATTGAGATGGATATATTCACTTTGTTTGGGAAAAGGTAGCACACAGTTAGGCACAAGTTATTCATGTACCTTCCCACCACTAGATAGCTAATATCTTCACCAAAGGCCTATGTCAAATTCTTTTTTATGATTTTTGGACTAGCTTAAGGGTCCATGAATCTCGCTTCGACTTTGGATGTGTGATAAAATTCAAATTATTCTTCTACAATTAACCTAATTAGTAATTAATCTCCTAAATTAAGCTAATCAAATCCCTATAATAAGGTTATTAAATCTTTTGTAATTATTTTGTGCGTAATTACATACCTCATTTAGATGGTTTATTTATGTATATATACCTATCTCCAATGTTTAATAAGACATACATTCAAATCATCTTTCGTTTTTACATAGAGCATTGACCATGTGGTTCAAAACCACTTTGAGAGGTTCAGGTTCCTTGTGTTTATAGTTATATTGAAAGTCTCACATCAACTAGAGATAAGACTATTATATAAATGGATGAAAACCTTATCTTACAAGCTAGTTTTGTGAGGTTGAGTTAGGTTTAAAGTCCATTTCTTAACACGGTACCATAGTCATGAGTTAAACCCTATCCTAACAAAAAGTTGTTGTTTGTTAGGTCGATTGTTCCATTCCCTATCAGGCGTTATTAGATCACCCATTAATGCCTAGTTTCACACTTGAAATGTATATGGCTTAGTGTGAGGAGGTGTTTTGAAAGTCTCATATTGACTAGAGATGCAACCAGTTTACAATATATAAGTTGATATAAACCTCACCTTACAAGTCAATTTTATGAGATAGAATTAGACTTAAAGTCCACTTCTTAACAAGTTACGTTGCCAAATAATTTTATAACATCCATAAGGATTGTTATGTGTTGACAAATGTACCAAATCGTATAAGTAATAAAGTGAACAAGTCTAAATATCGTCCCCGTGAAAGAGGGAGTTAACTGCTCCTAGACATATTGAATACAAGACTGATGTTGAAATTGAATGCCTCCAGCCTTCAAAATGCCCTTCTACCTTCAAATGTAGAGAAATAAAGTTTTTTCTCTCTAAGTGTGTGTTTTGCCTATGCTAGACCTTCAATTTATAGACTTTCATAATTGGACTAGGCCTAAAATTTATATTTGATTTGGTCCTTGAATAAATTCTAAGAGATATTTCTTGATATATATATATATATCTTTCAATATTTGGAGATTCTATATCTTTGAATTATTCTTCAATTATTCTAACTCGTACTTTGAGTAACTAACCTTGTGGATAGCTGATATTGTTGATAATGATTCACTATTTAATATTCCACCTATTTTGTTGATAATCTTTCCAAATCTCTGAGATTTCTCTTTATTTGCAGAATATAATCCATTAATTTATCTTTTCCACTTTTATTTAATAAAACTTGAAATATGAAATAAAATTAAAAGATAAACTAAAATAAAAACTTGGTAATGCTAATGATCAATGAGTCCTCCTTCTCTTATCAAATACTCACCAATAAAATGGAGGTTAGACGATAAAACCTACTTGTGGCAAACTGTGAGTCGAAATTCATAATCAATGTGTCAAAACAATCAATGGTGTATATCAGTAACCATGTGAACCGGTTCAAGGCGATGCCTTTGAATGAGGTTTGAAAGACTAGACATAAGACGACACCCTACCACATTGAGGATGAGTTTGTAATGTAGACGTCCACATGTTCATCAAGATCAATAGATCTGTCATATTAGTTGAATTGTGATAGTTTTCAAACTAGGTGGAAGGGAGTTTCCATGATCCAAACGATGAAAGGATGTCGACAATGTCCATTTTTGGTAACAAAGTATGAGCAAAAGTGTGGTATATGGATCCATTCCTTTGATTATTGTGAGCTTCCATCATTTATGTGTATTGAGGTAAGGTTGTGTCTATTGTGAGTAGCTACGCCTTTCGAATTTTTCCTCTTTTTGGTATTTAGATCCTTCAACCTTCTCCTTGTCTGCCTACTTTCTACCATCAATGCTTTTCTTCCTCAATTTTTTTATTCATTTTCTAAGCTCAAAAGTGTTGTTATTGTTATCTCATTCATGTGATTTTCTAGTGCTTCGAGTGATTCACTAACTCATAAAAGAAAATAAAATTTAAAAACTAAGATTCTTCATTCATTGCGTGAGGAACATTACAGTTACATACCATGGCAAGATAGATTTATTCTTGTATAAGTCCCTTCCAGGAAAACACAAGCAAAGATGGACTTTTGTCTCTGAAGCCCATAATAATCCTTAAACCAGAAAGGCTTCTTCAGATATACGTGTTTGGACATATGGGGTGAGGTTGATGGTCCAACATATTCTTTCTGTTCCGTTTATTCTTTAAGTTTATGTTAAAATAATTCACTACAAAACTAATATCATGTTGAAATGATACAAAGTTTGAGCTTTGATGAAGCTGTTCATCCTGAACTCCCAACATTTTTCATTAACAGAAAATCAGGCTATGGAGCCATTTTCAGTAAATTTATCAACTTGAGAGATGTCAAGGAATGTATAAACTCCACTTGCTTTGAGAAACCTGCAATGTTGCATAAGCAAAGTTAACTAACCAAATCAAATGCTGTTAAAAACATTGTTGAAGTGGTGAAATGACATACTCATCTCTGAAAGCTCGTGCCATAGACAAGCAACCTCCTGGGACAGATGATTGAATGTTCACAGCAATGTTAGGATTGTGAATACTCTGCCTCATGTGAACCCAACCATGTTGTCCATGTCTCTCGTTTGACACTTTTGCCCTGAATTCGCCACAACAAAACTAGTTTTGGTTAGAAAATCATAAAGATATATATAAAATAAGAATTGTTGAACTGCTTGAACTTTGTTTAACTTGTTTCTACCTGTACATTTGAGCATCAATGGGAGCTGGATCGTCATTTGTATCTACAAGACACCCTTCACTCACCCAACAATCACCACATGAGTCTAATTCCCACCCACTGAGCCTCCCTTCCTGCACACAAACAAACTCTTTATATTTTGCATTCATGATCATCACTTTGTGATACAAATATGAAACATGGATTTTGAAAACAAAGAACAAACTACAATTTTTATTGTAAGTTCAAGACTTTTAAAGTTAGTGTAAGAGAGATTATAGTGAAACAATGATTTGCTATGTTTCAAAAGTAGAAAAAGAAAGTGATTAAAGTATCTTTAAGATGTGGATTTTAAACTCAAATCTTTACTAAGATAGAGTTTACATAACTATTATATAGATTTTAAACTTAATTCAACCTTATCTGTAAGATAAGATTAACATCTACTTGTAAATATGCTTTATCTTTAATCAGCAAAGAGATATCCAACAAAGTAGTGTATTAGAGATTATACTGATAATATTTTTCTTCCAACATATATAATATACCTCAATGTAGTTTCTAAATGTTTGAATGGCCTCTGATCCTTTAGCTTTAGCATGTTGTGGTTCAGAGATAATATTTATCCTAAGCTCTACTGATTCATAGGGTTCTTCAAGATCTTTTATAAGACTCCCAATCCCTTCATCTGATCCCGCGAGCTTCATCCGCACCATTTCAATTATAATCTTCACAACCATGTAAGCACCTTGACGAAAAAGGAAGAAGAAACATGGTGAACAACAACATGGGAAATGAAAACCATGAAACTAAAACATGCACGGATCTTATCAAGTTGAACCCACCATCATCAAGGAAATGGTTTTCTTTGAGAGCACCATGGCCAGATGTTTCCATCATAAGATGAGTTTGAACTCCATCACTGTTAAGTTGAACTCCTTTGTCAATGACATTTCTGTATCCTACACGGTAGAGGCAATGGTGACCACCTCTATCAGTGATGAATCTGGTGAGTGCCATGCTTGTACGAGCATCGGTGACTATGGTTGTTCCTGGATGTTCCCTTAACACAATGGCAGACATGAGAGCAATGAGTTTGTCACCATTTATGGGGTTCCCTTGGTTATCAACCACCCCACTTCGATCCACATCAGTGTCGAAAACTATTCCAAGATTAGCTTTGCTTTCTAACACTGCTGCTCTGGTGAGTGCCATGGCAGTTTTGTCCTCTGGGTTTGGAATGTGATTCGGAAACATCCCATCAGGATTCAGATGCAGAGACCCAAAGGTTTCTGCGCCAAGTTTGTCCAACACATCCCATGTGAAGAATCCTCCTGACCCATTTCCAGCATTAACTATAATCTGCATATTTTGATAATTTCATTCCAATCAGAGTGTGAAAGATACTTACATTGTAGCTTCTATGAGCTGAATGTAGTGAAATAAGGAAGGATAGAATGAGTTAAAGAAATAAAGACTATTTATCTATTAATCAGTGAAACCTGAAATCCCTGAAGTGGAGTGTCAGGATACAGAGGGTGATTGATTCTCTCCTTGATGATTTCTCGTAGGTGCATTGCATAAGTGCTCATAAAATCAACTTTTTTTGGAAGAACACTAAGCAAAGTTGAGACTTTGGCCATCCTATTTGCATACTTTCGAGCAGCTTTATCACATATTTCCTCCACCTCTGTTGAAGTCAATCCACCTCTCTTTGTAAAAAATTTCAGACCATTTCTGGTATAAGGCAAGTGGGAAGCTGTCATCTGCATCACAAAATGCATAGTTAATTTCAAGCATTTGTGTTATAAGCCTCAGTAATAGTCTTCAAGTTTAGTATCATAAGCAGCATTCATTTGAGTTCATGGATTGTAGAAAATCCGAATCAGGACTCAAAACAAAGAAGCATTAACCAACTAGAAATTGTTGCTGTTACAAATTTTGGTAACCTACCATGATTGAAGCATCATAGGAAAATGGAGACAATATTGTGCTCATGAAACAAGCTGGTGTGGTAGCTAGTCCCATGTCAAACACCATGCAACCTGCACGACCAAGACCTGAAAAAACTGCAACACTAAGTTTTGACCCTGTGATTCTAGGGTCACGTCCAAGAGACACTCTCACATTCTCTACAGGGTATCCTCGTTCCTTCTCTAAACCTTTGATTACCCATTCCCCAAAACTCTGTGATATTGCCTCAACGGCTGGTGGAGTAAGGTCAACTTTTCTTCCTTTCTCACCTTCCAATGCCACTCCTCTAACATCTGAACCATTCTGAAGCCTTCTAATCTTGTCCAACTCTTCATCCACCACAACTTCATCATACTTCGCAGTGCCAATGGATTTCACACTTACGGATTTACTGAATGGCGCAGAAAATGGGAACCCAACTTTGTTATGCAGTATATTCTTCCCTGCTGATGAAGGAAACTTTGTTTTGTGAGTGTTCTTTTGCAAAGGTGTTGAGAAGTTTGGAGAAGTAGAAGCAGCCATTGTTTGTTTTCTTGGCACACTTGATTTGTCTGAATAAAAAAAATCAAGCTTCGGGAGATAAGGTAAACGCAGTAGCATTAAACCATAACCTTACAAATCCAATATCTCAGGAACAAAGAAATATCTTTAACAAACTTACAAACTCCCAAGATTTTTGTACATGTTTTTGTCTTCATGCCAATTTTTGTGTCATTAATTGATTGAGTTGCATGTGATATTTTCTTAATAAACTGAGAACCTGGTATATTCTGCATATGCTATTGTGTATCCAAAACGTGTTCGTGAAATTTATGGTTATTTGTCATTACTCACTTCCATGGTTCAAACACAAAAAATTGACCGAGTTTGTGGCTAGGGTCAACTGAAATTCAAAAAAATTACTATCAGTAAGTGGATTTAACAGCACCAGAACTGAATTTTTCTCTTTACATGTTTTTGATTTGATGAAAAACTGTGGAATCAAATGTTTATGCACAAAATTCCTATTCTTCAATAGACAGGAAATGACTGTGTGGTATGAATCTCAAGATACCATGAGCAGAAACTATAAGTAGCAGTAGTAGATTTTGAAGTTGTAAAAGTCCTGCGGCTATATCTGGTGTGAAGTCTTAGAAAGGACCACCAGAAATTAGGAGTCTCTGCATGTTTCTGAGAACCATAATTAATATCTACTTGATAGTGGACAGTTTTATTTTGTTTTTAAATGTAAGTTTTGGTTCACACACACACCATGTTTATCTGTCAAGACAAACCATGAACAAAAATAGAAAAGAAAAGCTTTTGGGAAAGAAATTATAGCAGTCATATTCAGAAGATGATGGTGAGATTGAGCGATTCTATTGTCATGTATTTCAAGACCTGTGTTAAAAGAGGTGTAGATCCCCACAAGTAAAATAATAAAGTATAATTAAGTTATTCATTAGTATATAGTCTATAAATTATAGATTTTCTGTCTCATTACATAATTTTTCTGAATTTATTTACCTAGAGATTAATCTTACTACTGTCATGTAATAGTTTATTTGAAAAGTTTTCTCATTTCTATACAAATCTTTATTTATTTTATATATGTCATTATTGCTTTTTATTTCATATAGCAGTCACTTTTCCATATTTCTTTTAGTAACGTAAAATCACAGAACATGTAATTATATCTTGAATAGAATAATACCTTTTCTATACACATATTTTATTTAAAAATTAAATTGTTTTTTGCTACTTATAATAATTATTTTATTATTATTATTATTATTATTATTATTATTATTTGCACTTAGCACATTTTTTTAATATAATTTTAAATAGAGTAATTTTACTAATCAAAAGATTGCAATAAATTATCCAGACTTTTTATTTTACTTTTTCGTTACATTACTTTTTCTTATCTCTGTCATTATGCGGTCGAAAAATAAAATAACTTAATATTTAGAGTTACATAGATAAAAGAGAAAGTAATAAGATAAATAAAAATAAATAAATAAACAAAGTTGCACAAATTTTTAGGGGTGGCAATACGGGCCGGGCCAGCCCGTTTAGGCCCGACCCCATAAGGTTCGTACAACGCCGGTTGGTCCGTCTCGCCCCACATACTTTATGCGGATTGAAAACACTGGCCTGTCCTGCATACCACTTGGCCTGCAGGTCCACGGACCGGCCCGCTTTTTTTTTGTTAATTTTTATGATAAAACTTTCAATGTTTAAAAATTGGAAAACTTTAAGAAGTTCACAATAAAGACTTTGGAGAATTAGATGATAAATTGATAATTTAACATTTTCATCATAGTCATACTATGACATACACAATGTATTCTTTAAATTTTAGCACATTAAAAATTATATAATACTTGTCTTTTCTAGTTATACAAGAATTTGAAACGTTAATGCAAGAGTCCATAAAAGAAGTAATTAATATACACAAGTGCAAGTTTTTTTTTTTTTAATTTTATGCGGGCTTGCGAGCCTATGCGGGCCTGCGGGTTCACTGCCCTGGATCACTCCGCATTTTTTCCGCGGGCCGGCCCGATGGGCCAGACTCTAATTGCTATCCTTACAAATTTTCTTTATGTAATAATGAGAACATGTATACTACGTGAATGTATTTCTTTTATAATTTTTTTTATTAAACTATAAAATAATTTTATTAAAAATAATTATGAAATAAATATTAAATATAATTTTTTATTATATAAATAATTTTTATTATAAATAACTATTGGAGTTAAAAAAATAATTACTCAAAAATAAAACTATTTTTTTTATTACGAGTAAATATTTAAATTTACAAATTTTGTGAAAATTAGAAAAAAAAAATGTATAAAAAGTAAATTCTCTTTTAATGGAATTTTATAAGTAAATTCTGTAAAACAATAAAAATAATTTAAGCACACACCAAATTTTGTTAGTATTCATTTGTATGTAATGATAATATTAATATATAAATTCAATTGAAAAAGTATATTTTAATATACATATATTACCATTATATTTATTAAATTTAAAATTATTTTTATTTAAAAATATGGTAATTAATGTATAAAATAGTTTAAATGTATTTCTATAATTACTATATAATAATTAATTAAATATAAAAATCTTGTGCGTATATGGTTTGAGAATGGACATTTATGAGTTTAAAACAATTTATATGAAGGTTTTCTATGAATGATATACTAGGAACTTGGATAACCGTAATAGTTGAAATAAAGAGATTTTTCTAGATTTGAGCTTTAAAAACTTTTAAAATTCTTTACTAACAAAATTTATTATAATTATTCTTTATAACACTTTTTGGCTTATAATGAGTTACGAGTATTAATTTGATCAATGGTTCATGGCCAACCCTGATCCACTTTCATTAACTTCCCAAAATTTTCATGAGGGGCTAAAAAAAAGACTCCGCTCCCAAATTTCGCTCTTAAATGGGTTAGGATCAAGGCTAAAATGGGTTTGGCCTCCCTAAAAACAATACTTTGAGTTTGACTAACTAGGTTGTTGGCCCTGGTCGACGGCCGACACAAGCTGGCCCAGGCCAAAAACCTACATGGGTCATCCAGGTCTAATTGCGGACGAGGGTTGGGTTCTGACAAAAATTGGCTTGTGTCGACGGCCCACACGAGTCGAACTTGGGCATTTATCGACGTGAGACATGTAGACAGGCGAGGGTCGACCCATGTCGAAGAGACGAGATGGCCTGGGCCAACGGTCGAGACGAGTCGACTAAGGTCGACAACCGAGATAGGCCAGCCCATGTCGTTGACCGACACGAGCCTACTTGAGTCGAACCGATGAGGGTTGGTCCGAGATGATACCGACATGGGTCAACCTGGACCGACGATAACACATGACTAGTTGAGCCTACAACCGAGAAGGGTTGGCCTATGCCGACTTATGAGACAAGTATGTCAGGGCCGTTGGCCAAGATGGATCATTATGAACTGATTCGTGCCAAATGTGAAGACATGTCGACCCGAACCGATGACCAAGACGGGGCAACTCGGATTGAAAGCTGTGATCGGTCAACTAGAACTGATGACTGACATGGCCCTTATTGCATTTTTTAATGTTTAAAAAAATTATATATTTTAATGTTTAAGAAGAAAGTCATGGATTGGCCTTGACCCACAGGACCTTTATTGCATTTATAGGACTTTTGGTCCTGTGGGCTTTTCTGGCCTCAGCCCATGTGGGCCAGGACCAAGCCTTATAGGCTAGGCCAAATTTACAACATTACAATGAGTACACAAAGTCACAATTAACTCTCCTCTTTATCTCTCCTAAGATAAAAAGGTAAAGAACATAAGTATTTAACTCAAATTTCTCTTTCAATGAGTATTTTATTCTTGTAATTATATCTTGAATAGAATAATACCTTTTCTATACACATATTTTATTTAAAAATTAAATTGTTTTTTGTTACTTAAAATAATTATTTTATTTTTATTATTTTTATTATTATTATTATTATTATTATTATTTGCACTTAGCACATTTTTTTAATATAATTTTAAATAGAGTAATTTTAATATACCTTTTTATTTTACTTTCTCGTTACATTACTTTTTTTTTATCTGTCATTATGCGGTCGAAAAATGAAATACTTTCACATAATGCACTTAATATTTAGAGTTACATAGATAAAAGAGAAAGTAATAAGATAAATAAAAGGTTAAAATACTCTATTGGTTCATGTTTTTGTTGAAAAATTTCAAATAGGTCATAAGATTTTTTTTAGTCTCAATTAGGTCCATATTTTTGAAAATGTGTAACAATTAGGCCCATTCCGTTAGTATAGAGTTAACGGTGTTAAAGGTGTGCCACGTGTCAGCTCCACATTTTTTTGAATTTTTTTGATTTTTTTATAAATTTTTTTAATTTTTTTTTTGAAAATTATTCATGCCACGTGTCACGTCAGTATTGTGCCACGTGTAAAGTGAGTAAGGTGACACGTGTCAAATCATAGTCTAAATCTCAATTTGGTCCATATATTTGTTATTTTTATTACATTTCAGTCCATTTTTTAAAATTTTTTTAAATATATTTATTTTAAATTTTTACAAAATTGTTTTAAAATTTTATATTTAAATTTATAAA